>OGPK01000349.1_pt1 | contig 51263 bp, 46 predicted proteins | sample 1552921 | NCBI WGS metagenome assembly OGPK01 (sample SAMEA2580264, study PRJEB22360) | human gut metagenome | biome: human gut; feature: human-associated habitat; material: faeces | place: Denmark | collected 2008/2010 | reverse complement strand
ACCAACGACCTCTACGATGTCAACGTAGCGCTCTGACCAGCTGAGCTATAACCCCTTGCCTTTCAGCAGATTCTATTATACACATAATTTTGAATTTTGCAACCCCTTTTTTGAAATTTATTTTTCGGGGAAACTGTGGTATAATGAGTATAATGTTTAAAAACGGAGCAGAAATGCTTTTAAAACAAGGATTTTTTGAATTTGAACGGAGGAAAAAATTTATGGCTTTTTTTTCGAACGGCGAGGACAAACTCAAGTTGATGATACTTTTTACCCTTGAGTGCGCCGAAATGCCTCTTTCCCGTGAACAGATTGCAACCGTAATGAGCGAAAACGGGGTTGAAAACTATTTTGACGTGTGCGAGCACATAATCGATTTGGAAGCAAACGGCTGCATTGCATCCGTGCCGACATTCAAAATGCAGATGATAGTCATGACTCCGCGCGGAGAGGAGATTATGAATCTTTTCGGCAAAAACCTTCCGAAATCCCTGCGTGAGTCGATTGAGGGATTTGTCGGCAGTAACAAAGATGAGTTCCGTCGGGAGAATACCTCGCGCATTATCACAACCCCGCTGCCGGACGGCGGTTTCGATGCAACTTTTGCACTCGTTGAAAACGGGGATGCGATATTTGAAATCCGCATCAAGCTCCCGAATGCAGAGTACACGCGTCTTGCGGAGAAAAATTGGGAGGCTCAGAATCAAAAAATATATATAGATACGCTGCTTGCGCTTGTGAAGACGTATCAGAATGCGCAAAACTCGGATGCAGCAGAAACTTGCATACAGAACAATATATAGTGCTTGGCGGCAGTTTCGTTTTTTCGCGGAATGGTTTATAATAAGCATACTCCGATCACGGTTCGCACTCGCTTTGCTGTGCAGAGGGAATGCTGCCGGATTAAATCTGAAAGGTGGAAAACTCAATGTCAAAAACAAAAAAATATATCAGAATCATGTGCGTTATTCTGTCCGTCGCCGCACTGCTGACCTCCGCTGCGGGCTGTTCACGCAAATCAAACAAAAATGAAAAGGTATTGAAACAGATAATCAATAATCCGGATAGTTATCCGCAGCTCTCTTTTGCGGAATTCAACACGCTGATAAACGGCAAAACGGGACTTTCGGCTGCTGAACTTCCGCGGGACAAGGCTTGCGACACGGGCGATAACGGCTATGATTTCACAAGGTACATAGTCGGCGGGGAATTCATCTTCTCGTGCTATATCAATTCGAAAAAGCCGGATCAGAGCATGTACTCACTCAGCTATTTTGAAAACGGCAGCATCGTTGATGAAGTTTACGGACTTCAAAAATTTCCGGATTTCCTGAAAAAATACGGGAAATAAAGCGGAGACGGCATGTGCCGGATTTTACTTTCGGCAACATGTATTTGACGATTAACAGCCAAAGATTAATATGAGGAATTAACATTTTATGCGTAGCTCCGTAATTACAGACGCCGAGAACCATATGCGGCCGGTGTTGAAATGGGCCGGCGGAAAAACTCAGCTTCTGGATGCAATTTCTGCACGCATGCCGACCGTTTACAATGATTATTATGAACCTTTCATAGGCGGAGGTTCTGTTTTGCTTTTCCTCAGACCCGAAAAAGCGTATATAAATGACACTAACGAGCAGCTGATAAACCTTTATATTCAGATTAGGGACAATGCTGAGAGTGTGATCGAGGTTGTGACAGAATTGGACAGCAGTCCGTGCGATAAAGAAATGTATTATAAGATCAGAGAGCGATATAATACAAAGATAACTTCGAATGAACTTGACTTTGAATGTGCCGCGTTAATGATATGGATAAACAAGCATTGCTTTAACGGATTGTACAGAGTAAACGGAAAAGGGACATTTAACGTTCCGTACAACAACAGGATTGCAGGAAATTCAATTGATGATGTGAATTTGATGCTGATATCCGAATATCTCAGAGGAGCGGAAGTGCAAATATCTTGTTCTGATTTTGAGGATGCCTGTAAAAAAGTAAAAGAAAATGATTTTGTGTATTTCGACAGTCCATATGTTCCGCAGAGCGAAACAGCGGACTTTACTGATTATACGAAAGATGGTTTTTCGCTTAGAGATCATGAACGTCTTGCCGATTTATTCAGGCGGTTAGACAGAATCGGAGCAAAGGTTATGCTTTCAAACAATGATGTGCAGCTTGTACATGAGCTCTACAGCGGATATGAAATTCAACATCTTGATGTCAGGAGAATGATTAACAGCAATGCCTCCCGCAGAAAAGGGAGGGAAGTTTTGATTACCAATTATTGATATGACAATATCGGTGTACGGCATAAAACCATACTATGTAGACAATGTATCAGCTCTTTATCGGAATGATACTTTTGAAGTTTTGAGCAAAATGACTCCGGAGAGTATAGATTTGATTTTTGCAGATCCCCCGTATTTCCTGTCCAATGGGGGAATTTCCTGCAGCGGAGGAAAAGCGGTTAGAGTTGATAAAGGGGAGTGGGACAAGGTCAGCACTCTGCAGGAGAAACATCAGTTTAATCGAAAATGGATTTCATTATGCAAGCGTGTTTTAAAACCGGACGGAACGATTTGGATAAGCGGAACCATGCATAATATATATTCGGTCGGAATGGCACTGGAAGAAGAAGGGTTTAAAATAATCAATAATATTGTTTGGCAGAAAACAAATCCACCGCCCAATTTGGCGTGCAGATGCTTTACCCACAGTACAGAGACGTTGCTATGGGCAAAGAAAAATAAAACTGCACATCATTTGTTTAACTATGAGTTGATGAAAAATATTAATGAAGGAAAGCAAATGAAGGATGTGTGGACAGGCCCGTTGACGAGTTCCGCAGAAAAAAAGTTTGGAAAGCATCCGACCCAAAAACCATTGTATTTACTCGAACGCATTATTCTTGCTTCTACGAAAGAAGGAGACATTGTTCTTGACCCGTTTTGCGGTTCTTCAACGACAGGCGTTGCTTGCCGAAAATTAGGACGGTTTTATATTGGAATTGACAATTGCATTGAATACATTGAAATATCTAAAGAAAGGATTACGCATGTATGAAAAAAAGGGATTTTTCCGAGTGGCTCAGCACATTTCGCAGGTCAATCAATGGATATGAATACTACACAGACTTTAAAAAAGTGTATGAAAATGCGGAGAGGCTGAAAGTTGAGATTTGCATACTGAATTCTCTTGTAGGCTCTTCCGATATAGAAACGGAATTCGAGTCACTGCTTAACAGATATCCGGAGTGCTTAAAAGCTGTCCCTATTTTGCTTGCAGTTCGTGAGAATGAAATATTCTGTCAGGATTCAAACGGCGCTGTCAATTACAGGTTCAACAAAATGCTGCAGACCGTTGAACAATACAAGTATTTTATGCGGAAAACAGGACTTTTCGATATGCTAAGTAATCACATTGTCAGCAGTTTGTATGATTATGTAACGGGTGTCGAAGTGGGGATAGGTTCAAACGGCAGAAAAAACCGAGGCGGCCATCAAATGGAGGCTTTGGTCGAGGAGCATTTGAAAAATGCGTGCGTAGAGTATTATAAAGAAATGTATTTGACGGAGATTGAAAACAAATGGAACATAGATCTTTCTGCTGTTTCTGCAAAAGGCACTTCCACCAAACGTTGGGACTTTGTTGTGAAGACCAAGAGTAAGATTTTTGTTATCGAAACGAATTTCTACGCATCATCCGGTTCGAAGCTGAACGAAATTGCACGAAGCTATAAAATGATTGCCGAAGAGGCAAAAGAAATCCCGAATTTTGAGTTTGTTTGGATAACGGACGGTGCAGGATGGAAGGATGCAAAACGGAATTTGGAGGAGACTTTCATTGTTCTTGAAAATCTTTATAATATAACTGACATGGAGAACGGGATCCTTAACAGGATTTTTAAATAAAAAAGCAGTAAGCTCGGGAGGATTATACAATGCACAACGGTGAATATGCAGAATGCCCGCATTGCGGAAAAATCGCATTCGGCCACAGTGAAATTGAAGAAGAATTTGGCTATAGGTATAATGGAACCGTTCCGCAGTCGTGGTGCAGGCAATGCAGAGCAACTGAAAGAAGAGAAAAAAACTGTGGTTATACATTGTGTCAATGGCACGGTGAAGCGGATTGCAGTTCTCGATTTGATTGCCCATGCAAAGACGATTAACATAACGACAGATTAACGGATACGATGACTTTATGTGTAAGAGAAGCTTGCATTTGAATTTGAAGAAGTGCAGGCTTTTTAGTCATAATGAATGCAAAACAAACGATAACCGATCGATAAATTCACGAAATCGTCAATAATCGGATTGAACCGGGGTGCAAAATGTGGTACAATATTATAAGTATATTTTGCGGAGGTTTTATGCACAACCCGGGTGAAATGAACAGTGAGCGGCATTATTTTGCGCTGATCGGAGATATTATCGACTCGCGGCACGAACAAGATCGTTACGATGTGCAGAAAAAGCTGCAATCGATACTTTCTTCCGTCAATGCCGAACATGCGGCGCATATTGCGGCAGATTTTTTGATAACACTCGGTGATGAGTTCCAAGGGCTTATGTTTGCGGAAAAAGGTGCGGATCCGATTTTTGTTGCCGACAGGATAATCGACGAAATGTTTCCGGTTCGCATAAGAATTGCAATCGGTTTCGGAGGAATGGCAACACAAATCCGAAGGGAAGCGGCGATTGGGGCGGACGGAGAAGCGTTTTACCGTGCGCGGCACGGAATGAATTTGCTCAGGAAAGCCGAAAACCGCGGCAGAGCATATTCAAGAATTCTGCTTGACGCCGGAGGTGCGGAATGTTCGGAATGCGAGCGGAATGTGCGGCGGAAGGAGCTTGAAACCGGCGTGAATACCGTTTTGCTGCTCCTGTCCGCATTGCGGCGGGAGAGAACAAAACGGCAGAACGAGGCGGCAGCGATGTATGTTCGAAATGCGGTCACAAACGCTGCACAAACCCAAACCGAGCTTGCAAAGCGGCTCGGAATAACACAGAGCACATTTAATATAAGCCTTTCCGTTTCAAACGCAAGGGAGTATGCCGAAGGTCTGATCGCTGCGGAAGCTTTGCTTTCGGAACTGAAAACCGACGGTGAGCATGCGGAGAACGGTGATAAGGAATGTGCCGATAAAACCGTTTTAACCTGAAATTTAAATACGACAACAGAGGATGAATCGATGAAGGAATACACACTTTTGATGCTTGCGCATATGCTCGGAGATTATTATTTTCAACCGCAGTGCCTTGCAAAACTGAAGAGCAGGAACACACTGTATGTTTTGATTCATGCAGGGATTTATGCGGCAGTGATGTTTTCAACGCTGCTGCTGTGTTATTCGAATGCATACTTATATGCGGTTGCTGCCTGTGCCGTGACACATGCGGTGATTGACATTGTGAAGCAGCTGATTTTAAACGGTGCCGCAAAGCGCGGCAGTTTGACCGTGAAACAGGACAGAGCCGCATATCTTATCGATCAGGCACTGCACCTTTCGATAATCCTTGCGGTATCTTTCACGTCGGCATTTTACGGTGAGGGGCGCGGGATAGAATTTTTGCAAAACGATATAAAAGCCCTCGTTGGCATTGACGGCTTTGCAATGCTCAGCATACTGACGATGCTGCTTGCCGTGCTGAAGCCCGCAAATGTTTTTGTTCAAAAGGTGCTTGTAACCGAAAAACCTGATGAAAAGGTGAAAACACGCCTGAAGCACGGCGGATGCATCGGTTCATTGGAACGATTTATAATAATTTGTATGCTCCTGCTCGGGCAGTATTCCGCTGTTGCGCTTGTTTTCACCGCGAAATCGATAGTCAGATTCAAAGACTTTGAAGATCGCTCCTTTGCGGAATACTATCTTTACGGAACGCTTCTGAGCGTCGCGGTCAGCATCGCACTCTTTGCCTTGCTGAAAATTTTCGGCGCATAAACCTGTGCCGGAAGGAATGACCGAACAATGGATAACAACGGAGATAACACAAAATGAAACTTATTGCAATTGACGGCAACTCACTGATGCACAGAGCGTATTACGCGCTTCCTAACATGACCAACAAAGCGGGTACGCCGACGGGCGCACTGCACGGCTTCCTTTCGATGCTGCTTAAGCTTGTTGATATGCGGCCGGATTACCTGCTTGTTGCGTTTGATATGCCGATAAAAACCTTTCGACATGAAAAATATGCCGATTATAAAGCCGGCAGAAGGGAAACTCCGGACGATCTCCGCACGCAGTTTCCGCTCTTGCAGGAATTGCTGAAAAAAATGGGCATTGCCGTTATTGAATGCGAACGCTTCGAAGCGGATGATATTCTCGGCACATTTTCCCGTCGGGCGCAGAAGGAGGGCGTTGATTCTCTGCTTGTGACCGGGGATAGGGATGCTTTGCAGCTTATCACCGATAATGTACACGTTCTGATGACGAAAAAGGGCATCACCGAAACCGTTGAATACGATAAAGAAACCCTTCTTGCCGAATACGGACTTGAACCTGCACGCATGGTCGATCTCAAAGGCTTAATGGGCGACAATTCGGACAATCTGCCCGGCATTAAGGGCGTCGGCGAAAAGACCGCGCTGAAGCTGCTTTCAAAATACGGTACGATGGAATCCGTGCTTGAAAATGCGGAAAATGAAAAAGGCGCATTGCGGCAGAAGCTGCTTGACGGTGCGGAGTCCGCAAGGATGAGCTATGAACTCGGAACAATAAACACCGATGCTCCCGTGAGCGAGAGTGTGGAGGATTGCAGATTCAATCCCGCTCTGCTTGCAAACGGCACGGCGGAGCTGACAAAGCTTGAACTTCGCGCCGTCCTTAAACGCGTGCGTGAACTTGCAGGCACGCAGAATCAAAATGCGGCAAACATGCCTGAACCAAACGGGAAAAATGCTGCCGAGGTTCGAACTGCCGAATTTGATCTCCGCGATGTCAAAAGTGATGAAGAGCTGCAGGCCTGCGTCGATACGCTTCTGCAATGCACTGAGATTGCGTTCGATATTTGTGAACAGAGTGTCACGGTCGCTGCAATAACGGGAGAAGGCACAGTGCTTTTCAATGCCTCGGTCGGAGGTGATCTGTTCAGTGCGGCATTGCTGCCCGAACAGGTTCTCTGCGCACTTAAGCCCGTCTTTGAGTCGGAAAAAATCAAAAAAACCGTATTTGATGCCAAATCAAAACGGCATATCCTTGCGCCGTTCGGTGTTGCGCTCAACGGTGAAATTTTCGATGCCATGCTTGCGGATTACCTGCTTAACGCACTGCATCCCGCAAAAACACTTGATGTGCTTGCCGAGGAGAGCGGTATCGGTGAGCGCGGAGCGGCTGCGCTTATCGTTTTGAAACCGAAACTGGAACAAATGCTTGAACGCAGCGGCATGACGGAGCTGTATCGGAATGTTGAACTGCCGCTTGAACATGTGCTGTTTGATATGGAGAGCGCGGGGTTCATGCTCGACAGGGAGGTTTTATGTTCTCTCGGCGAAACCATGGCGGCGCGTTCCGAAGAGCTTGCGAAAGAAATTCACGAGCTTGCGGGGGAAAGCTTCAACATCCTTTCGCCGAAGCAGCTTTCCGTGGTATTGTTTGAAAAACTCTGCCTTCCGCCGCGAAAGAAAACAAAAACGGGATATTCGACCGACAGTGAGGTGCTTGAAGGGCTGAAGACCATGCATCCTATCGTGGGCAAGGTGCTTGAGTACAGATTCCTGACAAAACTCAAATCAACGTTCATCGATGCAATGCTCCAAAAAATCGGTTCGGACGGACGAATCCGTACAACCCTGAACCAGAATGTTACCGCAACAGGACGTATTTCAAGTCAGGAGCCGAATTTGCAGAACATTCCGGTCCGCACGGAGCTTGGACGCGAAATCCGCCGCGCTTTTGTTGCAAGCCCGGGCTGTGTTCTTGTCGGGGCGGACTATTCACAGATAGAATTGCGCGTGCTTGCGCACATAAGCGGAGATGAGGCTTTGATTGCCGCATTCAACGACGGGGATGATATCCACACACGCACCGCGGCGGAGGTTTTCGGCGTCCCTAAGGATGAGGTGACGCGTGAAATGCGTTCTGCGGCAAAAGCTGTCAATTTCGGCATTGTGTATGGTATAAGCGCGTACGGCCTTTCCGAACAATTGGATATTCCGCCGAAGAAAGCTTCGGAATACATTGAAAAGTACCTTGACCGCTGCACGGGAGTGCGGAACTATATGAAAGCTGCGGTTGAAAACGGCAGGGAAAAAGGCTACGCCGTGACCATTATGGGCAGAAGGCGCGAGCTTCCCGAAATCGTATCTTCAAACTACAATACGCGAAGTTTCGGTGAGCGCGTAGCGATGAATATGCCGATTCAGGGTTCGGCGGCAGATATAATTAAAGCCGCAATGGTGAAGGTTGCAAACAGTCTTAAGGAACAGGGACTCCGCGCACGGCTGATACTCCAGATTCACGATGAGCTGATTATAGACACACCGGAGGAGGAGACGGAGCGCGTGAAAGCTTTGCTTTCAGACTGCATGAGCAATGTTGTAAAGCTTCGCGTGCCGCTCAAAGCGGATGTTGAGTGCGGACACAGCTGGTTTGATACAAAGTAAAGCATTATCATAAAGAAACGGAGGAAGGAACCGACTCTATGTACAGCGAAAGAACAAATGGTTTTGACGCAAAAATCATTGCCGAAAACAAGCGCATTCCGCTGCTTGGGCTTACGGGAAGCATGGCGGCGGGCAAATCCACCGTTTCGGCAATGCTGGCTGAGCGCGGTTTTTTTATCGTTGATGCGGATAAAACGGCGCATGATGTGATTCAAACGGAAAAAGTCTTAAGGAAGCTTACTGATGCGTTCGGCGAGGGAATACTGGATGAATCGGGCAATATAGACCGAAAAAAGCTTTCTGTATGTGTATTCGGGGAAAAGAAAAACGAAGTGCAGGATAAAACCTGCCCTGGCAATGCGGCAAATGCTTCAGCGGAACGAATTGCAGCCGAGAAAAAGAGTCGCGTGGAGCTTCTGAATGATATTGTTCATCCTGCCGTGATTGAAAGCCTGCTCGAACAGGCGGAGACGGCGAAACAGCTTCCGGATTGCCGTGGGGTGGTGCTTGATGTGCCACTGCTTATCGAAAGCGGGCTGCATAAAAGATGCGACAGCGTGATTCTTGTGACGGCGAATATTGAAACACGTTATGCCCGTATAATGAAGCGTGACGGGCTGTCGAGGCGCGAGGCGCGTGCAAGAATTGCGGCGCAGATGCCGCAATGGAAGAAAAAACGCTATGCGGATTACATAATCGAGAACGATACGACCGAGGCCGAGCTGCATTTGCGGGTTGATGAACTTATCGGAACATTGCAAAAAAATGCGGCGGAAAATAATGCACAGCCATTCTGCGAGGCATAAAACGCTCCCGCAGAAACAAAAATGCATATGGGGGCGGAGAATATGGCGAAAAAAGCTGCAAAAAGAAAAAATACACGCAAAAATACAGGCAGTCGGAAGAACGGCGGCAGAAACAGGCTTTGGATCATTTTTGCGGGCTGCTGCATTGCGCTTGCGCTTGCGGTCGCAGCTGTGTTCCAAAAACCTGTGCGGAGACATTTTTCTTATCCGATGGAATATGAAGCAGAGGTTCGACGCGCGTGCGAAAAATACGCTCTCGATCCCTGCCTTGTATTTGCGGTCATAAGAACGGAAAGTTTTTTTACTCCGGATGCCGTATCGGGTGCGGGCGCACAGGGATTGATGCAGATCATGCCCGAAACGGGCGAATGGATCGCATGGCGGCAGGGGAAAGAGTATGACGAAAGCAGAATATTCGAACCGGATTACAATATTGATTTGGGCTGCTGGCTGCTCTCGTTTCTTTTGGAAAAATACAACGGGGATGTTGAGCTTGCCGCCGCTGCATACAATGCAGGTCACAGCGCCGTGAACCGTTGGCTGGACGACCCGAAATACTATGACGGGAAAAATCTCACCATTCCGTACGAGGAAACAGAAAATTATGTTAAAAAGGTTAAAGATGCATATGAAAAATACCAATTTCTGCGCGAAAGCGAACATGAAGCGGGACGTGAATAGGGTCGAACCTGCAAGGCGGGTTTTGTTAAAAGCAGGAGCCGTTCTGCTTGCCGTCTTGGTGCTTTTCTGTACTGCATGCGGAAAGCGCGGCAGCGGCGACGCGATTCAGACGAATCTGCCGCAATCTGCGGCGCCGCAAACATCGGAACCCGTTCCGCAGCAGGGCGGAACGCTGAAACTCCCCATGCCGCGCAACCTGAATAAAGATAATCTGAATTATAATCCGCTGATAGCAACAACGGAGGAAGCACTCGGGCTCTATTCACTTGTTTTCGAGAGCCTTATCGGCATTGACGAAAGCAACAGACTCATTCCGTCGCTTGCCATTAACTGGAGCGCGGATGAAGAAAATGCAAATTCGTGGATTATTAACCTGCGCGAAAATGTTAAATGGCATTCGGGGGACATATTGACCGCGGGTGATGTTGTGTATACATTTAATCAGCTTTACACTCTCGGTTCCGAATCATACTATGCTTCTGCGCTTTCAAGCATCAATCGAATTGAAATGATAGACGCGACAACACTGCGCGTAACGATGAATTCTGCGGGCATAGGGGAGCTTTATTCGCTCAGCTTCCCGATAATACATGAGAATGCCGAACCGTTCACCGGGACGGGCGCATATCGTGCAAGCTATGTTTCAAACACAAAGATAACGTTAAAATCCAACGAGGAATGGTGGGACAGGCCGCCGTATATCGATACTGTCGAATTCCACGCAAGAGAATCAAATGCAACCGCGCTCGCCTCCTACGGTGCGGGGCAGCTTAATTTTGTGCCCACTGCGCTTCTGACCGTCGGGCAATACAGCGAGGCGGGAAAAACCGTTGTTACGGATATGATGACTCAAAACATGGAAGTCATGCTTGTGAATCATAATCGCGCATTTGTGTCACGCGTTGAGTTCCGCCGTGCAATTGCACATGCACTGAACAGAACCAAGCTGATAACAAACGCTTACATGAACAGGGCTCGTGCTGCCGATGTTCCTGTGCCGCCGGATTCATGGCTGTATAACAGCAACGCCGTTCAATATGACTTTAACCTGAACAGCGCAAATGCAATTCTCGATGAACTCGGCAGCCGCGTCGGTGCGGACGGGCGGAGAACGCTGAACGGAAGCCCGATTGAGCTTACGCTTTTAACAAGCGGCACAACCGAAAACACCGTTCGAAGCGAGGCGGCGGGCATGATTGCCGAACAGCTTGCGGCCGTCGGCATAACGGTGAAGGTTGTGACCGCTGCACATTCATACGGAAGCGCGGACAGCGAATACATGACCGCGCTTGCGGCGGGCGATTGGGATCTTGCATTATGCGGCTTTAACCTTGCGCAAAGCAATGACCTTGAACCTTATCTCAGTGTAAACGGGAAGAACAATTTCGGGCATTACAATGCAGGCTTATATTCCGGGGTTTCGGCCGCACTTAACAAAATGAACGCTGCTGCGGATGAGGAATCCCTTCGCAATGCCGCATATGAGCTGCAAACCGCTTTTGCCGATGAGCTTCCGTTCATTGTGCTTTATTTTCGCCTGAACAGCGTTGTGTACTCCGCAAAGCTTCAGGAAATCGGAACGATGCGCGAACCGGCTTTGCTGCGGAACATAAAAAACTGGTATTTTATAAAATAAAATCATGTCAGTCACGGAGCCGCTTCAGCAGTTCGCCGCCGTGTTCTTTGAGCCATTTTTCCTGCGTGCGATAGGTTGGAAAAACACGAAGGACTTCGGCATAGAATTTTTGCGAGTGGTTCATTTCCCTGCGGTGACAAAGTTCATGAACAACAACGCTGTCCAAAACCTCCGGCGGGGCAAGCATTAAAAGGCAGTTGAAATTCAGATTGCCTTTGCTGCTGCAGCTTCCCCAGCGGGAGGTTTGGTTTCGAATCGTTATTCGCCCGTATGTAACGCCGATGAGCGGAGCATAGTACGCAGCGCGCGCGGGAATCACTTTCAGAGCTTGTTGAGCAAGGTTATGAAGCTCTTCGGGCGTCAGCTTCGGGATGCTTTCCGCAGCTGCTTCACGGGAACGTGATTTTGCAAGATGGGTCTCAATCCATTGCCTGTTTTTTTGGATGAATCGCCTGATATCATCATCTGCTGCCTGATGCGGGGCGCGAATGATAAGCCGACCCTGCTTGATTTCGGCAGCAAGTGTTTTTCGGCTGCTTTTAATCAGTTCATATTCCGGTTCGTTTTGCATTGATTTCTCCGAGTTGATATGATGTTTCAATTTTAGCACAGGAGCGGACCGTTGGCAAGTTTAACTTAATTATTGCCGTTCGTAACAAACTAAGTTTTTTCTTTAAATGCCTTGACTTTTCTTAAAAAATGTATTAAACTTGAAAGGTATATACCAAGGCGGAAAGCGCAGCCATATTTATTTTTCATCCGGGTGCGCGGACTGCCGCATTTATTGGAGATTTATATGGATTTATTTGACAAATGCAGGGTTGAGATAGTCGAGAAGGCAACAGCCGAAAACGTTTATCCCTATTTCCACCAAATCGAATCGAAACAGGCTCCGGAAGTCATCATGGAGGGTTCACGGCGCATAATGCTCGGTTCAAACAACTACCTTGGGCTGACTTCCAATCCCGACGTTATTGCGGCGGGCGTGCGTGCACTCGAAAAATACGGCTCGGGCTGTTCAGGTTCGCGTTTTTTGAACGGCACGCTTGATTTGCATGTTCAGCTTGAGTCGGAGCTTGCTGATTTTTTGAACAAAGAAGATGTTATGACATTCTCAACGGGTTTCCAAAGCAATTTGGGCATCATCAGCGCGATTGCGGGTCGAGGCGATTACATTTTCTGCGATAAAGAAAATCATGCAAGCATTTATGACGGCTGCAAACTGAGCTACGCAAAGACGATTCGCTTCAACCACAGCGATATGGCACACCTTGAGACTGCGCTTCAGAGTGTTCCGCTTGAATCGGGCAAGCTTATTGTGACAGACGGCGTGTTCAGCATGGGCGGCGATATATGCAAGCTGCCCGAAATTGTTGAGCTTGCGCAAAAATACAAAGCGCGCGTTATGGTTGACGATGCTCACGGTCTCGGCGTTATCGGAAACGGCGGCAGAGGCACGGCAGATTATTTCGGTCTGACCGATAAGGTTGATATCATAATGGGCACCTTCAGCAAGTCCCTCGCTTCTCTCGGCGGCTATATGGCGGGCGATAAGCGCGTTGTGAACTATGTTCGCCATGCCTCGCGTCCGTTCATCTTCTGCGCAAGCATTCCGCCCGCAAACTGTGCAACGGCGATTGAGGCACTGCATATTCTCCGCAGTCATCCCGAAATGCCCAAGAGGCTTGTTGAACTTGCGGCTTATATGCGCAAAGGGCTGCTGGAACGCGGCATTGCCATACGCGACAGCATAACGCCGATTATCCCCATCTATACCTATGATGAAATGCGCACACTTCGCAAGGCAAAGGAATTGTTTGACGCGGGTGTTTATGTGAACCCGGTTCTGCCGCCCGCAACGCCTCCGGGAGAGAGTCTGCTCCGCACGAGCTATATGGCAAACCATACCGAAACGATACTTGACGAGGCTCTCGATATTATTGAGAGAATTGTGAAAAATGACTGATAACCCGAAAAGAATCGTACTTATCACCGGTGCTTCGGGCGGAATCGGGCTTGCTGCCGCAAAACTGTTCTTCGCCAAGGGAGACAGAGTGTACGGGTTGAGCCGCCGTCCGTGCCCGGAAGAAGGAATTGAGAGCATTTGCGCCGATGTTACGGATGAGGCTGCCGTCCGCAATGCGATTAAAACCGTTGTCAGCCGTGAGGGAAGGCTTGACGTTCTTATCTGCAATGCCGGGTTCGGAATTTCCGGTGCGGTTGAGTTCACAGCCTATGCGGATGCAAAACGCCAATTTGACGTTAACTTTTTCGGCACTTCCAACTGCATACGTGCGGCCTTGCCCGAAATGCGCAGGCAGGGGAGCGGTATGATAATCGTAACAAGCTCGGTTGCGGGAATGCTGTCCATACCTTTTCAGGCATATTACTCGGCATCAAAAGCTGCACTGAATTCGCTTGTGCTTGCAACGGCCAACGAAGTGCGTCCGTACGGGGTTCGCGTTGCGGCAATCATGCCCGGCGATATAAAAACAGGTTTTACTGCTGCAAGAACAAAATCGAATGCGGGCAGCTCCGATTATGCTGCACTTTCGAAATCCGTTGCAACAATGGAACGCGATGAGCAGAACGGCATGTCCCCCGATGTTATCGCGCGGTGCATGTATTCGGTGTCCCGCAAACGCAACCCGAAGCCGCTCCGCTCCGTCGGGCTGCAATACAAAGCCTGCTGCCTGCTCGGAAAGTTTCTGCCCTGTCGGCTGTCAAATTGGATAGTCGGCAAAATGTATGCATCAAAATAACAAACGGACATTAACGGTATTCAGCGTTGTTTGATACCTCAGCTGCGGCTGCAAAAAACAAAACCCGCCGACGGATGCTTGACGTCGGCGGGTTTTTAATAAGCATAATTGCATGTGCCATGCAAGGGCATTTGTGCTCTTAACAGCGACCGTTATCAGAATCGGAAATAGATGAACGGATTATATCCGCTTGAAACGAGCGATGCAGTGCAGATAACAAGCGCAATCAGCACAAGTGCCGCATCGGCATAGCCGCACCACGCTCTGTTTTCGATTTTTTTATGAAGGTTGCTGACCAACGGGGTGGAGGCAATGATTGAAATGATCAGCACGGGAAGATAAGCAAGCACATAAACCAGTGCATCATGCGAAATCAAGCCGACACTGCCGCCGTTGAAAAGCGAAACAATGAAATCACGCATCTGCCCCATGTCCGTGAAGTCGAACAGAACCCATCCGAAGGTGAAAAGGAATATCGCATACAGGTGGGAAAGGAATGCGGGGGCCTTTTCAAGATATTTCCCGAGGAACAGTTTTTCGATAATGATGATAATCCCGAAATATACGCCCCAAAGCACGAAATTCCAGCTTGCACCGTGCCAAAGTCCGGTGAGCATCCAAACGATTGCGGTGTTAAGCAGGGTACGCGCAAGTCCGTGGCGGTTGCCGCCGAGGGGAATGTAGACGTATTCCCTGAACCATGTGGAAAGGGAGATATGCCATCTGCGCCAGAATTCGCTGATACTGCGGGAAATATAGGGGTAATCAAAGTTTTTGAGAAACTCAAACCCGAACATTCGGCCGAGACCTATTGCCATATCTGAATAGCCGCCGAAATCGAAATAGATATGCAGTGTATATGCAATGATTCCGACCCATGAACCGAGAACACCGTTGGCTGCGGAGCTTTCGCGGAGAACGTTCCAAAGAGCGATAAGCTGATTTGCAAGCAAAACTTTTTTTGCAAGTCCGACAGTGAAAAGCTTTATTCCGGAAGCAAACTGAGCAACGTTTTCGTGCCTGTTTTCAAGCTGATCCGCAATGTCGCGATAGCGCACGATCGGGCCCGCGATAAGCTGCGGGAAGAGTGCGACATATGTACCGAAATACACGGGGTTCTTTTGAACGGATGTGTCGTTGCGGTAAACATCGATAACATAGCTCATTGCCTGGAAGGTATAGAACGAAATGCCTATGGGCAGAGGTATTATCGGCGTTGCATAGCTGCGCATGAACGGAAAAACGGCTTTCAGCGTGTCAACAACAAAGCCTGTGTATTTGAATACGCCCAGCAGCGCAAGGTTCAGCACAACGGAAGCAACGAGTACAGCCTTGCAGCGTTTTTTGTTGTTTCGATATTTTCCGACAAGCAAACCGGCAAGCCAGTTGAACGCTATGGAGAATATCATCAAAAGCACAAAACTCGGTTCGCCCCAGCCGTAGAAAATAAGGCTGAGAACACAGAGGATTACGTTTCGATAAACGCGATTAGGCACTGCATAATACAGTGCCAAAGTTACAACAAGATAGATGAAGATGAACAGCAGACTTGAAAAAACCATCAGCCGATGTTCTCCTGCATGATTTTCATGAGAGCATTGTAGTCGCTGCCCGCAACCATGTAAACATAATTGCCGACGCGATGTACTTCCACAGGATCGAGTTTTGCGGTCTCGGCGGGTGCATATTCCTTTGCAACCTTGCGGAGCCTGTCAAGTCGATTCTGAAGAATACTTTGCAGTTCCTCGGCATATGCCGCATCGGAAACCTCAAAAATCGAAACTTCGCCGACTGTGACCGCATAGTTTTCTGACAGGTACATTGTCCACTGCGCAAGCTTTGTTTTATCGATTCCGTAAACCTCTTCAAGATCCCTCTCGGGCACTTTTGTCATTGACGGAAGCTGACCGGATTCAACAAGCTTTGTGTAAACCGCTTCAACATCCGCCTGCTTAGGCTGAGTTTCATTGCCTTTGCAGCCGATGAAAAGGAGCATAGCAAGAGCAAGAACGGCAGAGAGTGCAAAGGATACAGTGCGTTTCATTGTTTTTCCTCCATGATATCTTTTCGGATAATAAAACCCGAGGAGCATCTTTCTGTGTGTCGACCGAAATTATATTGCACAAAGTCGGTCTGAATAATTCATAAACGGCAGTTCAAACGCTTGGATTATTCGAAAACAAGCTTTCCTTGACCGGTTATATGCCTTGCGGCAAGACTGCGAAGGACATCCGCCCAAACCGCATATGCGGAGTAGGTTTGATGAACGTAGTTGTCGGAGCAGTACTCCTTGGGGAGGAAGCCGCCCTCGTCAATAAGATTGCTTGCAATATTAACAAATTCATAGCCGTTTTCGCGGCACATTTCGGCAAGCAGTTTGTTAAGTGCATAGATATTCTTGTTGTTCAGCTTTTCGCGCTCGCTGCCTTTGAACATATACATTGCACTGATAACGTAAATCTCCGTTTCGGGGCTTTCGCGGCGAATATTCGAAATGACTTCGGCATAGTTGTCCGCAGTGCCCTGAACACCCCAAATGGAAATGTCGTTCAATCCGAACAGAATGAAGACCTTTTTTGCGCCCATTTTCTTAACGGCATCCCAAATGTAGCATTGTTCTCCGCCGTAAACGGGATGCAGGCTGGAATCCGAAATCGGCTCAAGTGCATGTCCGACACCGTAGCTGCCTTCACAGAGGAAGCGCGTATTTCCGAAAAATTCGGGATTTTTTTCGAGCATGCGATTGTTATAGTTTTTCCAACCGATGGTGATTGAATCCCCGATAAACACGGCATCGGAAAACCAGCTTTCACACTCAGTATTACTTAAACCGTAAGTTTCCGTGGGCATTGTGTTGCGTGCGGGTGCGGTTTCACTGCCGAGGGACACGATACTTTCGTTATCCGGAGCTTCAGTCGGCGTGGGATTAATATCCGATGTTACTTCCGAAGTGGGTACACTTGTGGATAAACCGCTGTTTGGGGTTGCACTGTCTGCGACCGAACCCTGTTGGGTTGCGGGAGCATCGGTTTGGTTGGGGGATGCGCTGCCGCCGATGTCGATAACGGGATCATCCGTTTTTTTGCATGCAAATAACCCCAATGCAAAAATACAGGCAAGCAGAACAGCAACAATTTTACCTAATTTCATAAAACTAAGCCTCATAATATTGTATTTCGCGGCACTATGAAAGTGCGGTATGCATACCCGCAGCTGCCGCTTCTGTTGAAGAATTCTACCACATTGGTGCGGGCTTGTCAATTGCAAGCGCAATGCAGCTCACAAAATCCGAATCCGGTTGCTTTTTTGCCGCAAAATCAAATATCCCGAAACACCGAAATCCGATAAAAAAGATATCAGCCCTGCGCAATGATGCCTGCAATACCGGAGTCAAGCATTTCGGTCAGTTCCGCGCCCGATTCGCTCACAACATAATAAACATAGCAGCCGTTACGTTTAATCTGAGTGCTTTTAATCTTGTCATACTGCTCAATGCTGTAGCTTTGAGCGAGCTGAGCCTGTGCCTGAATTCGTGCCTTGAAGATTCGTTCAAGCGTTTTGGCATAGGTTTCATCAACGGCTTTGAATATTGCGGCTTCATCCGCCGATGACGAGGGGTTTTCTGCGATATAAAACACGGAGTCCTCAACCTTTTCCGCTTCGATTCCGAAAACGGGAAAGTAATCTTCGGTCGGAACGGCAGTCAGAGCCGCCATTTTGCCTGTGCTGTTGATTTCGTCAAAAAGCTGCTGCAAGGTCTTCGCACGGCTGTTTCCGGTGCATCCGAAGCAGATGCAGAATGCGAGCAGAAGTGATGCTGCGCCGATAAAAAGCATAATACGTTCGGCTGTTTCGGAATGTTTTTTTGTTTTTTGATTCATTGTATTGCTGCCCATGTCCTTTCCTTACTCAATTTAAGGTATTGAGCGATGTTAAAAACGGTTAATGCTGACATTGTTTAATGCTGCAGCGTCACGCACCGCTGTTTGATACAGTGATGCGCGCAGGCTTATCTTCCGTGCAGGTTTTCTGTGCGGTATCGGAAGTGCTGCCGAAATCCTCCGTGCTCCTTGAGTATCCGCGAACTATCGCATAACATGCACTGCTGCAAACTATGATATGTTCCTGCATATCGATTCCGACTTCGTTGAGCAGAAGCCTGAGGCGCCGCGTATTTTCAATATCAAGTGCGGAGGGTTTCGGATCGCCGGACGGATGATTGTGCGCAATGATTATTGCATTCGATTTTTGTGCGAGTGCGATCTCAACAATTCGCCTTAACGAAAACGGCGTTTCGGAGCTGTTTCCCCGTCCCACAATTTCGCTGTAAGTTACGGCGGATTTTGCGTTGAGACAAACCGCAAGGCAAACCTCCTCGCGTTCTTCCGCAATCAGTGCACTGCAAAAATCCATTGCATCATCGGTATTTTTCAATTGTTTCCCGGCTGCGTCGGCAATTTTTGCGCGAAAATTGATATCGCCGACCAATTTAATCAAAATGGCCGTGCTTTGCGAAACCCCTTCTTCCGCAAGTTCGGAAAAGCTTGCTTCAAGCACTCCGCGGAGTGAACCGAAGCGGTTGACCAGACGATGTGCAAGCGGATTCACATCCCGCCGGGGAATGGCATAAAACAGCAGAAGCTCAAGCAGCTGATGATCCCTGAGAGCATCGCTTCCGTTGCTTTTGATATAGCTTTCACGCAGTCGCTTTCGGTGTCCCTCGTGAATATTGCTGCATGTTTTATCGCTCAAAACTGTTTCTCCGTAAGCACTGTCAAATTGTTTACTTTATGCTGCCGAAAGCGCGGCGGTTAATCCTGCTGCGCAGCAAGGCGAACGTATTCGCGCGCCAGAAGGCGCACATGTTCGTAATCTTCACTTTTTATTGCAGCTGCATTAAAAATCCCCGTGCTGATGCCGTATGCGCACGCACCCGCCTTTTTAAAGAGCAAAAGGTTTTCGGGTGTAACTCCGCCGACAGCCGCAACAGGAATATGCCTGAGAGGTGCTTTGATCGCTTTGAAGTATTCCACTCCGAGTGCACCGGCGGGGAACAGCTTCACAATATCAGCACCTGCCGCATGAGCTGCCGTGATTTCCGTCGGCGTCATTGCGCCCGGAATCGAAATCAGCCCGCGCCGCTTTGTTTCCTTGATTATATAGCAGTCACTGTTCGGCGAAACAATATATTTCGCTCCCGCCTGTGCTGCAATGCTGAGCTGTTCAAGCGTCAGCACCGTGCCTGCGCCGACAGCCAGTACAGTGCCGAATCTGCGAACAAGTTTATCCAATGCTTCGCCCGCAATTTCGGGTGCAAGATTTTGTTCGAATGTAATTTCAACGGCTTTGATTCCGCCGCGTGCAGCCGCATCAACGGCGCGAAGCAGAGTGTCGCCGTAATTGCCGCGGGATATTGCAATGATGCCGTTTTCAAGTATTTTTTCAAGCGTGTTGTGTGATTCGATTTTTGCCATTGCTGCAACCTCTTTTATCATATGGGCAGATACGCCCGAATTTAACAAAAAGTTATTTATAACGGAACGGGATTGAAACGGCGTCACACAAGCCCGACATATCCGTTTTGGCGCAAGCCTTCGTAAACGACGATTGCCACGGAGTTTGAAAGGTTGAGTGACCGCAGACCTTTTCGCATGGGAATGCGAATTGCATCCGAGCTGCGCCTTGAGAGCAGTTCCTGTCAGAGTCCCGCCGTTTCCTTTCCGAAAACAAGAAAATCGCCGGGCAGGAATTGCGCTTCGGCAAAGCTTGCTTCCGCATGGGTGGAAAGCAGATGAAACCGTGCATCGGGATGAGCCGCTTCAAGTTCTTCAAAGCTGTCATAATAGTAAATCTCAAGCTCGTTCCAGTAGTCCAAACCGGCGCGCTTCAAATACCTGTCATCAACGGAAAAACCGAGGGGACGAACAAGGTGCAGCCTGCAGCCGGTAACGGCACAAGTTCGGGATATATTGCCGGTGTTTTGCGGTATTTCCGGCTGAACCAAAACAATGTTAAACATACTCGTTAATCAGGCGATTTGTGTAAATCCCTGCAAAACATAGCGAAACCTTTTGAAAAGGAGCCGAGAAAAAAACGAGCAAGCATTTTTTGCGGGAACCTCCTTTAGACGGTGTTTCGTTGATTTAATTAAAACCTTCTCGGTCGGTGCGGTCGCTCCCGCGCGGCACCGAAGATGCGGAACGGGAGCGGCGGCCGATGCGGGAAACGGTCCGAATAAGCAAATACGGAACGCTTCCCTAAAACAGTCCGAAATAAGCGGAATAGGCTTAAAATCGGCAGAAACGGAAAACAGTTATGACCTCAGAACCGCATCAAGACGGAATTTGAGAGCCTTCAAAATGGTATTCACTGCACGGTTGATGTCTTCATCAGTAAGCGTGCGTTCATCGGAACGGAGTTCGAAGCTGAATGCCATGCTCTTCTTGCCTTCGGGGATGCCCTTGTCGCCCGCTTCTTTGGGATAGTAGACATCGAATACCTTTGCGTTTTCAACAATAACCTGTGTCTTGGCTGTGTTGATGATGTCAATGACAGTCTGTGCTTCAATGTTCCTGTCAACAACAACCGCAATATCACGCGGCACGATCGGGAATTTGGGCAAAGGTCTGTATTTGCGTGAATTGTTTGTGTGCGCCGCAAGCTTGTTGAAATCGATTTCGGCAAGGTATGCGTTGCAGCTCAGGCCGAAATTCTTTTCAACGCGGGGGTGAGTGCAGCCCATTTCGCCGATGACTTCGCCGTCAATTGAAACAACGGCTTTCTGGCCGGGGTGCAGATACGCTCCGCCTCCGCGCTCAAACCTTGCGTTCTCAATGCCGAGTATTTCGAACAGCTTTTCAATTATACCTTTAAGTGTGAAAAAGTTTTCGGCATTGCGGACATTTCCTGCACCGCCGTATGCGATAATGCCGAGCATCTTGCGTTCCTCGGGCAGATCGGGGTTGTTGAAGTGAACATTGCCGATTTCGAAGAACCTGCCGTGACCGCTCTTTTTGTTGCAGTTTGTGCGCATCGTGCGGAGCAGGCCGCCGATGAGCGTTGTGCGCATAAGGCTTTGATCCTCGCCGAAGGGGTTTTGCAGGCGAACGGTGTTGCGCTTTTCGTCGTTCTCCGGAATAAGCAGCAGATCATATTCCTGCGGAGATGTGAAATTGTAATTATAAAGCTCCATGAAGCCCATTGCAGCCATTGTATCCTTCACCCTGTCTTCAATTATGACGGAGCGGGAAAGCCTGCCTTGGAAGGAATCGCCGTGCATGAGCGTAGGCTCAATGTTATCATAGCCGTAAAGCCGCCCGACTTCTTCCGCAATATCCCAGTCGGTTTCGATTCCGTCTTCAATATCCGTGCGGAAGTGAGGGACCTTGATACGCAGCTTGTTTTCACAAACCTCAGCGGGAATGCTGATGGTCGAAAGCAGCTCCGCCATGGATTCTCCGCTGAGTTTCGTGTTAAGAATACGGTTGATATGACAAACATCCGCATTCACGACTTTTTCGGAAATATCCGCATTGCAAACGTCGATCATGCTGCCGATGACCCTGCCGGCTCCGAGAATGTCAACAAGCTCAATCGCACGGTTGACCGCAAGCTCCGCATTCACGGCTTCAACGCCCTTTGTGAACCTTGCGGAGGAGTCGGTTGAATGATGCAGCTTCTGCGTTGTGCGGCGAATGTTTGCTGCGTTGAACACCGCACTTTCGAACAGCGTGACCTTTGTATTTCCGGTGATTTCGGAATTCAGTCCGCCCATGACGCCTGCGATGCCGACGCCCTTATGTGGGTCGGCAATGAGCAGCATATCCGGTGTTACGGCGCGTTCTTTGCCGTCAAGCGTAGTTACAACCTCGCCCTCAACTGCATTGCGAACAACAATATGCGCATCTTCAATGCAGGCAAGGTCGAATGCATGCATCGGATGACCGTATTCAAGCAGAACGTAATTTGTAATATCAACAATGTTGTTGATCGGACGGATTCCCGAAAGCTTCAGACGCAGCTGCATCCATTTCGGTGAGGGCTCGATTTTCAAATCGGTCACAACCCTTGCACAATAGCGCGGGCAAAGGTTGGGATTAAGCACGGTGACTTTTGCATAATCCGCCGCACTGCCGCTGCCGGCAACGGGTTTGATGACAGGTTCGTGGAATTTCTGACCGAGAGCACTCGCAGCCTCGCGGCAGATGCCGATAATGCTTTGACAATCGGGGCGGTTGGGCGTGAGTTCAATATCGAAAATGACATCGTCAAGCCCGAGTGCTTCCTGAATGCGCATACCGTTTGTGTATTTTGTGCCGTCGTTCAGAATCAGAACGCTGTCCGCACCCGCGCCCTCGTATTCAACATCGTTGATGCCGAGTTCCGCACCGCCGCAGAACATTCCGCTGCTCAGCACACCGCGCATCTTTGTGGGCTTTATTTCCATGCCGTCCGCAAGAATCGCACCGTCCAGCGCAACGGGAACCTGACAGCCTTCGTACACATTAGCCGCATTGGTAACGATAACAAGTTCGTTTTCCGCGCCGATATCGATATTGCAAACGCGCAGCCTTTCCGCATTCGGGTGCTGCTCAATATGCGTTATTGTGCAGACAACAACATTGCTGACCTTCATTTCGGGAATGATATCCGCAACCTCGAATCCGCGCAGGAGCATTTTTGAAGCAAACTCTTTGTGTGTTACGTTATAGTCAACATAATCTTTCAGCCATTTAAGCGGTAGTTTCATTATTTTGCCCTCCTTAATTACAGCTGCCTGAGGAAACGCGCATCGCCTTCGTAAAGCAGGCGAATGTCGCTGATGCCGTATTTCAGGCACGCAACGCGGTCAACTCCGACGCCGAATGCAAGCGCGGACCATTCGTTGGGATCGAGTCCGCAGTTTTGAAGTTCATGCGGGTTTGTGATGCCGCAGCCCATAATCTCCATCCAGCCCGTGCCCTTGCAGGAGCTGCATCCTTTTCCGCCGCAGATCGTGCAGGAAATATCAACCTCGGCAGAAGGCTCCGTGAACGGGAAATAACTCGGGCGGAGGCGTGAGCGGACGTTCTCGCCGAAAACGGCCTTAACAAAAGTGTCGATAGTGCCTTTCAAATCGGCAAATGTCAGGTTTTTGTCAACAACAAGCCCTTCAATCTGCATGAAAACAGGGCTGTGGCTTGCATCGGGCTCGTCAACGCGGAAAACTCTTCCCGGAATAACAAGGCGGAACGGGGGCTCAAGCGTCATAAGCGCGCGCGCTTCGCAGGGGGATGTGTGCGTGCGCAGCAGAACCCTGTCGTTGATGTAGAAGGTATCCTGCATATCCCTTGCGGGGTGATCCGGCGGAAGGTTCAGCTTTGTGAAGTTAAAATCGTCATATTCGATTTCGGGCCCTTCAAAGGTTGTGAAGCCCAATCCAACAAGCGCATCGCGGATTTCGCGATATACCTTGGTAAGCGGGTTGAGCTTGCCGGACGGCAGCTCGATAACGCCCGGAAGGGTAACGTCAACGGTTTCGTCTTCAATGCGCTTTTGCTCTGCAAATGCATCAAGCATTGCTTTTCGTGCTTCAAGTGCTTCGGCAATGGACTGTTTAACCTCATTGGCCGCTTTGCCGAGCTGCGCGCGCCTTTCGGCAGAGAGTTTGCCCATTGTGCGCAGAATAGCCGTCAATGCGCCGTTTCTGCCCAAAACGGAGGTGTTCAGTTCGGACAGCTCTTCTTCGCTTTTGATGTTCTCAAGCCGCTTAAGCGCGTCCTCACGGATTTTTGCAAGTTCGTCAAGCATTTTGTTTTTCTCCTTTATTTTTCAAATCAAAGAAATTTGTTCCGCAAAATAAATCAAGCGCATCCGTCCCTGAGGGACGAGTGCGCTTTTCTCGTGGTACCACCCTGTTTCACAGCCCGAAACGTGCCGAATGCATCCGCGAAATTGCGTTCACAAACAGCAACAGTCCAAGGTTGCCTCAAGAAGACTTTATCGGGTCTGACGCGGCAGCGACTACACATATGCCCCGATCCAAACCCGATTTTGTCCGTGAATGAACCCGAAAAGTACCGACAGACATAGCACAAATCTCAGATTTGGAAGGCAAAACTTCACCGCTGCGGCTCCGGAGCGAACTTTATGAGCTTTTAATTGCAGCTCGCTCCCAGCAAATGCGAACCCCTCTTGGGCAACCGCCGCTCTTTTCTCCATCAAAGCCAAATTTAATTTGATGAGGATTTTAACACTTATTTTTGGCAATGTCAACCCAAATTAACAATATAAAATGCAAGCACAAACAAATAAAGAAAATATATATAACTTTTTTAAAAATAATGCTTGACAACCGCTTCCGTGCGTGGTATCATAGCTCTTGCATTGTGGAGCGAGAGTTCCAAAGGCAATGACCATCGCGGGGTGGAGCAGTCGGTAGCTCGTCGGGCTCATAATCCGAAGGTCGGGGGTTCAAGTCCCTCCCCCGCAACCATTTCAATTGCGGTCGTGCATCAGCCCCTCCGCACGAATACGGCGGCATAGCTCAGCTGGCTAGAGCATTCGGTTCATACCCGGAGTGTCATCTGTTCGAATCAGATTGCCGCTACCAAACAAAGGAAGCATTCATTCGATTGCTTCCTTTTGTTTTGCAAAATGAATTCCGTTGCTCTTTCAGCAAAAAAATGCAAAGGGTGAAAAAATGAACGAAAGAAAAAGCAGCAGCGCAAAGAGAATGTATAAGGTATGCATTCTGTCAGCAATTGAACAATTTGTAAAGAAAAATACCGTAATGGTCATTGCGCTTTCGGCTGCGGTTATAACCATGTTTTTTGTGCCTCCGGATAAGCTTTATTCGGGGTATTTCGATTTCAAAACTCTGACATGCCTGTTCTGCGTGCTTGCGGTTGTGTGTGCGCTGAAGAACATTAACTTTTTTTACATGCTGGCACGCAAAATAGTTCGGCTTTTTAAAAACGCCCGCATGAGCGTGCTTGCCCTTGTGTACATAACTTTTATCGGTTCCATGCTGATAGCAAACGACATGGCTTTGCTGACGTTTTTGCCGCTGGGATTTTTTGTGCTCACAACAACGCACAAAGAAAAATACATGGCATTCACTTTCATAATGCAGAATATAGCCGCAAACCTCGGCGGAATGCTGACTCCGTTCGGAAATCCGCAGAACCTGTATCTTTACACAAAGTTTGAAATCCCGAACCTTGAGTTTATGCGTATCATGGCACCGCCTTTCGTTTTTTCGGTCGCTCTTATCACGTTTTGCTGTCTGATATTTGTAAAGCCGGAACCGCTGGAGCTGAGCGATGAAAAGTTTCGGCTTCCGCCGGTGCGTCTTGCGGTTTACCTTGCGCTTTTTGCGTTGGCAATTGCGATAGTTTTCAGAGGAATTCCGTATTGGATAGGCTTGGTTATAATACCGGCTGTTTTGCTTGCGGCGGACAGAAAGGCACTGCTCGCAGTTGATTGGCCGCTGCTGCTGACATTTGTATTCTTCTTTATTTTTGCGGGAAATATGAGCAGAATAGGCATCGTTCGGCAGTTTCTGTCGGGGCTTTTGGAGCGGAACACGCTTGTGTTCAGTGTTCTTTCGTGCCAGTTCATAAGCAATGTTCCGTCCGCAATTCTGCTTTCACAGTTCACGGAAAACTATGCGGATCTGCTTGTCGGAGTAAATATCGGCGGCGTCGGCACACTCATCGCATCGCTTGCAAGCCTCATCACTTTCCGTGAATATGTAAAGCATAATCCCGGAAAATCAGGAGCATATGTAAAAGAGTTTTCCCTGTTTAATTTTTCCTTTCTCATATTGCTGACGGGGTTCATGCTTCTGCTTAAAACCGCCGCGCAGCACGGCTCTTAAAAAAGTCGCTTAAATGTCACAAAAACAAACAGCCCTTTCCGATGTCGATGCATTCGGAAGGGCTGTTTATGCATACTTTGCGTACTGTACAGTTGATTGGAACAATACGGTGAATGTCGGGATACTCACCCCGCACCGTTTCGCTGCAAACTCACGGCCGCGGGCGGATTCCGTCGCCTATTTGCGATGAAACGATCGCATGAAGGTCTATGATGAACCAATCTCCGATAATTATTTTGCTCTTTTCAACAAAGCCGGAACGGTGTCCGATTCGAACATAGTACCAGTCCCCGATTTCAAACCAAACGCGGATCTGTGCACCTTCACTGAGTGACACGATTTCGGCTGCATATTGAGAAGGGGAGGTACGAAGGGCGGTCGCTTCGGTTGTTTTTGCCTCGCAGACTCTTTGCTGCGCAGCAATGGGCGACGGGAAAAGCTTAACATCGATATAATCGCCGCGAACATAGCCGAGTTTGCCGTCCGCAATGCAGCAAATCCAACCGTTAACGGCATTGATAACGTCAACATGCGTGCCCGTGTTGAACTTGCCCAAACTTGTGAATGATGCGGAGGGACCGGAACGAAGGTTGACATTGGTCGTGTTGAACTCGCCGTATGCTTTGATATTAAGGCTGTATGCAAAAGGACGCTCGGGATTCAGCTCGCAAACATCGGTAAGCTTCATTTTCCCATAGTAAAATTTAAGCACCTGCTGATACGTCTGACCCTCACGCGCCCGCGCCTGAGCACCGTATTGCGACATTCCGAGGCCGTGCCCGTAGCGGCAGAAATAGATGTTGTAACCGGTGCTCGTCGGTTCTCCCCAGTACATCTTATAATTTTTTGTAAAAACACCTTCAGCTTTCAACCTGTCGGCTGAAAACCCGAAGGAAACTTCCTGCTCGCCGCTGCCGGTGCCAACAAGAATACGCACATCAACATTCGCCATGTTGCGTTCGCAGTTTTCGAATTTCGGTGTGTTCACATTCGTTTCAAGAATTGAAATGAGCCGAACGGAAGAACCGACAATTTTTTTCGCCTCCCTGCAAAGGAGGGCGTTAAATGCTTCGTTGTCGGATATTTCTCCGTATGTAATTTCAAGATTCTGCCTGCAGGCAGGATTGGCTTCATAAAAGTCAATGTCATCAAGACGGATTTCATACAGCGGGTCAAGCGAATCATATCCGAAAAGGTGCGACGGCAAAGCGGTCTCGCCGCCGTTTGTTGCACCGTAAAACGCAAGCGGGATTTCGTTATCGACGGACAGAATGACGCCCGTTGTTTCAACGCAGGCACGCATACATTTTTCGTAGCCGGGTTTATAGCCGCGATAACCCTGATAGTTAAACGAATCGGTTATATCATAATCATCACCGGGCATGGTAAAGCCGAATGCATAGGTTCTTGAGGCGACCGCCTGGCATTTGAGTGATTCGATAGGGCAGGACTCGCTCATTTCGTAAGGCACGATGCCATAGAGATAATGCGCCGTCGGAATATTGTTGATGACTCGGAGCGTTCCGTCATCATTGATGCGGAAAACAAGGTTGCCCAAGTATTTTCTTTCGTTTGCGTTTCCGCTGCAAAAGAGCTGGAGCCAACCGGCGGATTCGTTGTAATTAACGCGCATAAGCGTTATTTCGGAACCCCGATAAACGGTCGAACCGCCCGAGCTGAGCGTAATTTTACCGTCTTCAACGGTGACGGCAGCTGTGCGGGGGGAGCTTTCGCTGCCGACAACAGCACGCATATTTTCCGCAACATAATATGCGCCGCAAAGCTCAAGGCGAACACTTGCCGTTTCTCCGACGGACAGCTTGACATTTATAAACGAAAAATCAGAATTTACACTTCTTCGCACATCGCGCTTCAGTTTCGGAACACCGTCGGCAGTCATAGGAATGCCGCTGGCATCCATAGGAATGCCGCTCGAGAATGCTTGTTCATCGTTCGAACGGAGATTATCGGCTGCTCTGCCGGTTTGGGTTTTGGCAAAGTCCGCCGTAAAGCTCGCGGCTGTCGATGCTGCCGCAGGCAGTGCCGCGCCGAGTGCGATCGCGGCAAAAAGAAGCACGGCGATCGACGATGAAATAAACCTTTGCAGTCGTATTTTGTTGTTATTCATTAAAACTTATCCTCCTTTTTCGTTCAAGAATTGTGCGAACGGCCTCCGAAGCAAGAGCAAGCCCGAACGCTCCGGGAACAAAGGGTACGCTTGCGGGTGCGTTCAGCTTCATATCCGGATCCGGAACGGGAATGACGGGTGTTTTCGGCTCTTCAACGGAATAAACAACTTTGAGTTTTTTTATACCGCGCTTGCGCAATTCTCTGCGCATAACGCGGGAAAGCGGGTCGATGCTTGTTTCAAAGATATCCGCAATGCGAATTTTGTCCGGCTCAAGTCTGTTGCCCGCACCCATGCTGGAAAGAATCGGAATGCCGCATCGTGACGCTGCCTCAATGAGTGCGATCTTTGCCGTGACATTATCCACGGCGTCGATGATTATATCGGCGTCTGCGGGAATCAGCTCTTCTGCATTTTCACGCGTCACAAAACAGTCAAATGCTTCGGTGATGCAGTCCGAAACATCCGCAATATGAAGACTCATCGCTTCAACTTTTTTCATGCCTACGGTGGATTTTTTTGCACAAATCTGCCTGTTCAGATTGCTCGGCTTGACCTTGGCCGAGTCAAAAATTGCAATTCGGCCGAGGCCGCAGCGAACCAATGCATCAACGCAGTGCCCGCCGACTCCGCCGACTCCGAAAACCGCCGCCTTGGATTCGAGCAGGATGTTTTCTGCATCCTCACCAAGCAGCATTGCCGTTCTGTAAAAAGTTTCTCTCATTCCGAACCCGTATCTCCGAATACCTTTGCATCTCGACTGTTCAGCCGCTTTGGGTTTTTTAGGGCAAATGCACGAGCATTGCCCGCCTGTTAAGCAACATTATATCAAATCGGCACGAATACTGCAAGCTTTTGTCAATGCAGGCGTGTTTTGAAAAAAAGCAGCTTTACCTGTCGCCTCGTTTTATGGTATCATTCTTTCAAAGGATTAAAATTTTGAACAGAAGGAAGGGAAAACATGGCGGCAAGAATAGTGCATCACGCGGCAGCGGAACGGTTATTGAAATGCGTTGAATTTAAAAACCCCGACAGATTTCGCTTCGGCATAATAATGCCCGACTCGGCAGGATGGTCTTCGGAAGAGAGCAAAAAGGCACATTTTTTGAAGTTAATTTGCAGCGGCACAAAAAAGACTTACGATTTAACAGCATTCCGCAGCAGATTCGGACGGAAGGTGATGACAGATGACCTTTATTTGGGCTATTACCTGCATCTTGTTCAGGACCTGCTTTTTCGCGGCTTTATTTACGGGAAATATAATTGGGATCCGCACACCGACGGCAACATAGACAGGCTTCACGATGATTATCGAAAAGCAAATACATACCTGTCAAAAAGACATGGTTTGACTTTCAATATTGTTTTGCCGGAGAATTTGAACGCAGAAGAGCTGAGTCATATTGCGGAATTTAAACCGCGGGAGTTCCTTGCGGAAATGTATTCGGATTATAAACAAAACTCCGGAGATTTAACGAAGGCGTCCCCCGCATTCTTTTTTACGGGCGAAATGGCGGATGAATTCATTGAAATTGCAGTTGACGGCTGCTTAAATGAGCTGAATGCTCTTCAAAAAGGCGTTTCCGCGATTAATGAAACTTTGCTTGCATTTGCATGGTAACATATCGAAAAATGATTATTTTAAAAATGTTGAATACATGCAGCGGCAAAGGCAGATGCTGAACAAAAAAGAACGGAGAAAAAACTGTGGAAGATACGGTGTTTGAAAAAATTTATAAAGTAGTTCGCAAAATTCCGCGAGGCAAAGTTGCAACCTACGGGCAGATCGCTGCTCTTGCGGGCAATCCGCGCTGGGCACGTGTTGTAGGCTATGCCCTGCATGTAAATCCGGACCCCTCCGAAATTCCATGCTATCGCGTTGTGAACAGGCAGGGCAAAGCTTCTGCCGCATTTGCTTTCGGCGGTGAAAACATGCAGATTCAGCTGCTTTCCGCAGACGGGGTTGAGTTTGTTGACGGGCATGTGAACATGGAAAAATATCTCTGGCGGCCGGACGGGGACGAAAAATAAACCGAAACCGAAGTCTGCGTGCCCGTGAACCGAACGCAGCAGGTGTTCACGGCACACCTTATATTCATACCGTGCCTCCCTTCTGCATAAACCGTTAACGGGAAATCCAAAAACGGGCGCAAAACGCGAAAGGAAGGCAAACATGGAATACAGACGCAGACGAAAGAACACAAGGCGCAGGCGCGGGGGATATCAGGCATATTCCGCAGCCGGCGGACGCGGAGAGAGCGGGGGAGGATTCGGATTGCTGATACTCCTGCTGCTGATGGGCGGTATTATTTATGTTTTATTTGCAACTTCGGTCGGCTCATGGCTTACGGAAAGCGTTTTCGGCAGAAAACACGGCGGGAATACGCTCGCAGCCACCGAACCCGCGGGGGCAACCCCGGGCCTGAGCTTTTCAAACCCGCAAACGCAAAAAATGCATTTTTCGGGGCTGGACATGTATGCGCTGCGGCTCGGCAGTTTTGAATCCGATGCCGAAGCAAGTGCGCTCAGTGCCTCCGTGCGTGCACTCGGAGCGGCAGGCTGCATTATCGACAACGGGGACGGAAGCGTTTCGGTTTTTGCCTCGGCATACACAACGGAAGCGGGTGCCGAAAGCGTTCGAAAACGCCTTGTTGAACAGGGGTACAAGGCGGAAATCGTGCCCTTTGCATGCGAACCCGTTGAAATTGAGGTCACGGCAGAAGCGGAGCGCTTGGACGGAATTGCGGAAGCGGTTGGGTTTTCGTTCGGAATAATTAATGATTTAAACAACGAAGTGATAAATTACGACACAGCCGAACGCGGCATTGAATACGGAAAGGCCATCGGGAGCGAATTGCTTGAAAACATCCGAAGCCTGCGTTCCGCATTGAACGGCGTGCACGACGGCAGAGGTGTCATGGATGCGCTGGATGAGTACTATATGCAGCTCACCGCACTTGTAACAGCCTTCAATTCGGCAGAAACGCAAAATCGCGTTGAACTGAGCGGATTGCTGAAAAACTTGCAGATAGGCGCAATTGAAGCCTATATGAATATGCTCAATGCAGTTGCAGACATGTAAAAAAAACATAAAACACTCCCCCCGCGGTACGCTGCGGGGGGAGATTTAAATCGTTGATGTATACCTGCAATCGTGTATAATATAACTGAAGTTTTCCCTTGCGAAACCTGTGGATTTATAGTAAAATTCAAATATTTATTAGGGAAATGCGGTGCGGATCTGCTGCAAGCCCAAAAAGGCTTTGATTTGCAAGCTTTTTTTGAAAAATCGGCACTTTTGCTGCGCACAACCCGAAAACACGGAGGGCGTTCGGCATGAAACTTTTGGAGGAGCGCATTGCGCGCGAGGGAAAGGTTCTTCCCGGCAATGTTGTAAAGGTTGACGGATTTTTGAACCACCGCGTTGACGCTGCTTTTTTGGGCAAGCTGGCGGATGAATTCATTGCTCATTTTGACATAAACGGACTGACGGCGGTTATGACTGTCGAAGCGTCCGGCATTCCGCTTGCAACGGTTTGCGCCGAAAAGATGGGTGTGCCGATGATATTTGCAAAAAAAGCAAAGAGCGACAATATTGAAGGCGGACTTTTTAAAAGCGAAATCATGAGTTATACTTACAAAAAGAAAGTTACACTCATTGTTTCCGCAGAGTGGCTGCATCCGGGAGACAGAATCCTGATCATCGATGATTTTATGGCGCGCGGCGAAGCAATGCGCGGGCTTGTTGCGATCATTGAACAGGCCGGTGCGGAACTTGTCGGTATCGGTATTGCGGTTGAAAAAGGCTTCCAGGGCGGCGGCGACGCGCTGCGCGCAAGAGGTATTGATTTATATTCGCTTGCAATAATCGAAGAGGCAACGCCCGACGGAATCCGTTTCCGTGAACAGTAAATTTGCGGAAACAACATCTTGTTTACAACAAAATGGTTTATATAAGGAATACTATATGGAGAGAATTGTAATCATCAATTTCGGAGCGCAGTATAACCAGCTCATTGCACGCAGAGTGCGTGAAGCAGGGGTTTACAGCGAGCTCCTGCCGCCGGATTCCCCGATCGAAAAGATCAAGGGCGACGGTCTGTGCGGTATTATTCTGTCCGGCGGGCCGGACAGCGCATATCTTGAAGGCGCACGAACCTGCTCCGACGAGCTGTTCAATCTCGGCGTGCCCGTGCTTGGCATTTGCTACGGAATGCAGCTTATGTGCCAAAAACTCGGCGGCAAAGTCGGCCCCGCTCCGACGCGTGAATACGGCAAAACACCCATGCATTTCAAACGCAGCCCACTGTTTAAGGACATGCCCGATTCAATAACATGGATGAGCCATAACGACTCCTGCCTTGTTTGCCCTCCCGGTTTTGAAATTATTGCAAGCAGCGATAATTGCGAAATTTGCGGGTTCGCAAACGAAGGGCGCAGGCTGTACGGCGTTCAGTTCCATCCCGAGGTTAACCACACCGAATACTGCAAACAGTTTTTCCATAATTTCGTGTATGAGATCTGCGGCTGCAAGGGCGGCTGGTCAATGGCAAACCTTGCAAATCAGCTCATTGAAGAAGTGCGCGCAAAGGTCGGAAACGGCAGAGTGGTTGCGGGCCTTTCGGGCGGCGTTGATTCTTCCGTTGCCGCAACCCTTGTACACAAGGCGATCGGCGACAGGCTGACCTGCATATTCGTTGATCACGGCCTTCTTCGCTTGAACGAGGCGGAGGAAGTAATGGGCTTCTATCGCAACGAAATCGGCCTGAATGTTATCGAAGTCAATGCAAAAGATCGCTTCCTTTCAAAACTTGCAGGCGTTACGGAACCCGAGCGCAAGCGCAAGATAATCGGCGAAGAATTCATTCGCGTTTTTGAAGATGAAGCAAAGAAAATCGGCGCGGACTACCTGCTTCAGGGCACGATTTATCCCGATGTTATCGAAAGCGGTGCAGGCGGAGCATCCGTGATTAAAAGCCATCATAATGTCGGCGGCCTGCCCGAAGATATTGCATTCAAAGGCCTTATAGAACCGCTCCGCATCCTCTTCAAGGATGAGGTTCGCCTCCTCGGCGAAAGTTTGAACATGCCCGCTCCCCTTGTATGGAGGCAGCCCTTCCCGGGTCCCGGGCTTGCGATCCGCATCCTCGGCGACATTACCGACGAAAAGCTCGACATCCTGAGAAAGTCCGACTTTATCCTCCGCGATGAAATTGCGAAAGCAGGTCTTGACCGTTCGGTTTGGCAATATTTCACGGTATTTACGGGAATACGCTCAGTCGGTGTTATGGGCGATCAGCGCACCTATGACTACGCAATCGGCGTTCGCGCGGTAACTTCGACCGATGCAATGACGGTCGAGTTTGCAGAGCTCCCCTATGACCTGCTCCGCACAATCAGCAACAGAATTATTGCCGAAACGCCCCACGTTAACCGCGTAATGTTCGATATTACGGATAAACCCCCGGGAACGATTGAGTGGGAATAACCTGGAGGAAGGTACAAAAGAAGCTGTAAAGTATCAAAGCCCAAGACTTGAGTGGGAATAACCCGAACGATTCCTGCGGGCTCTGTTGACACGGGTTCACTTATTAAAAGAATACACCGCCGCATCGGACAGTTTTGATGCGGCGGTTTTTGCTGTACACGGTTGAAAAGTTTCAAAAGCTGTGCTGTCATATAGAAAGTCACAACAAGTATCACTGACAGAGAAATTAAAAAAGAAGAACGTAATTCATGTTTTCGGAGTTTCTGGTTCGGGCACAACAATGGCGTGACTTTGCCACAGCGCATTCGTGCGGGTTGCGACGTACTCAAACGACTGCACCGTGTACATGGGCGTTCTTTGCCACAGCGCATTCGTGCGGGTTGCGACATCACGTTCAGACCATTCAGACGTGATGCGGGCCTTTGCCTCAGCGCATTCGTGCGGGTTGCGACCTTGATTGTTTCGGCATTAAGCAGTCTTGGTCTGTCCTTTGCCTCAGCGCATTCGTGCGGGTTGCGACAACTGTCCCTTACCTCGGTCGGTGGTCTGAATCTCTTTGCCTCAGCGCATTCGTGCGGGTTGCGACATCCTTGCGCATCACATACCCTCGGTATTCCGTCTTTGCCTCAGCGCATTCGTGCGGGTTGCGACGACGTGTCTGCTACAAGTCGGAAAACCGTATTACGCTTTGCCTCAGCGCATTCGTGCGGGTTGCGACCCGACGGGGGATGCGTCTGCCGGATTGAGCTAACTTTGCCTCAGCGCATTCGTGCGGGTTGCGACGGGGATGCTGCTCCGGTTTCACGAAAAGAACAACCTTTGCCTCAGCGCATTCGTGCGGGTTGCGACTGCGGAAAAGCAATGCAGCGCACTGCGAATTTGCTGCGAGAAGGTAGATAGCTTTTCAAACGTGGGCGAATCAGGGCTTGCGCTGACTATTTTCCCTTTCTCTTTTGCTGCCAAAGCAACCTATGTTGCCATTAACGACAGCTTCGGACGGGCAATCGACCGTTTTTTTTGGTGCGAACCGCACCGGAATTAGTGTTAGCTATGACTTCGCCGAACACCCATGCTTGTGATCGTTTTGGGAAGGGATTCCAAGCGATGAATCTCGGCATCATGCATGGTGACAAAATTCGGATAGTCTATCCGCAGTGCTTCTTTATCAAAAGAACAAGACTGCGGTATCGTGTGTTGCAGCAGGAAAGCAGAGTACAAATCGCGCTGAATCCGCTTTGTTTTGCTGCTGTCGGAGCCATCTGAAATCGGCATGTAATTCCACCGTTCGGAAAGACTCTTCTTTTCACAAGTGTCACTAAGGTGATTATATTGGCTTGCCTTAAGGCGGAACGTATCGACTTCAACGACTCCGGGCAGCCCAAGAGTTTCACATTTTTGTTTGAGTATACTGATGAACATAGCAGGCGCTTTGTTTGCAAGAGACTTGCCGAAACGCTTTTTCCGCTTGTATCTTCCGGTTTTTTCTGAAATTGAAGTTTCCTTTGCGCGGTGCGCCAAACCGGGCCAGTTCATTTTTTCAACAAAAAACCGATCACCGAGCGTCAACATATGGTTTGCAAGGCAAGTGTGCTGAAGCTTTCTGATTTCTGCCTGCCGATGCTGAATATAAGCAAGCTTTGACTGCAATTTCAGATACCGTTTGGACTTGTTGCGAGTCAGCTTCACTCCGCGCTTTATTGTGCCGTCCGGTTTGTAGTTGTCCGGATTCGTTGCGCGGCGGCTGCGATCCAGCTTGCGCTGAAGCTTCTTTTTTTGATGCTCGATATTGGTGACTCGGTCAGCAAGTTCAAGCAGAGCAACTTCTTTATCGGAAGCGTATGCAACGGTCTGGGGACCGATATCAATTCCGACATCTCCCTTGCCGACAGAGTGGATCGGCTTTCCTGTTTCCGCAGAATACTTGAGCGCAGGTTTTCCTTCAAGCGTTAACTGAGCATACCATCGCAGACGATTTTTTCCGGGTTTTTTGATGATACGGACGTATTTAACCCGCCTTGAAAGCATTTCACGCTCGTATTCGTTATCGGGGTCAATTTTCAGCGGAAGCAAAAGCTTTTTCTTTTTTCTTGTCCATTCAACATATTGTCCGCGGAAAATTATTTCGCACCCGCCGCTCTTGCCCTTTACAGAGTATCCCTTAAGTGAAGAAATGTCCCCAAGGCGTTTGAAATGAATCTCCTTTCCGTTCCCGCGCAGGTATTTATTGAATGCAGCCCAAAGCTGAACCGCAATGCAGTGAACGGCAACACTTGACCCGATAAGACCGTCAAAATGTTTATAAAAGAATTTGACATCGTTTTTGAAACCGTTTTTTGTAAGGCCGTTTTCATCAATAAGCTTCTCTCTGCGTTTTAAAGCAGCCTTGCATTCGGGCGAATCCTTTGTGTTGCTGCGGTAAGCGCTGCTGATTACGGATTGAATTTGCCGATATTCAACAGTGCGCTCGAGCTGACGAAGCTTTTTCAGCTCAAAATTAAGCAAAGAATTATAAATCCTGCGCGCTGCTTCAAAGCGCTTCAAGAGGCAATCCTCCTGCCATTTTTCAACCCTAAGCGGCAGAGTCAGAACGCAGGTGTCGGTATTATTATTATTATTATTATTCGCCAACAGGATCACCTCTTTTCGCTTGATATTTGGTATTATACATCATTCTTACAAATAATGCAATCGCAAAAACGCTCGATTCCGGAGATAACTGTACGCTTTTATGTACAAGCTTAGTATACAAAACTACTACTTGAAATCGCACACCCTGATTTTCAGAATTTGACGCTGAACTGCACAGCTGCTTTTTTAGATCAACCAACCGAGTGCTTCAAAACCTCAAACCCGAATCCAATACCTTTGCACGGGAACCCCATCCTCGACAACTTCGTTTTCAAGCACGCCGCCGTTGCGGATGATGGATTTTGCCGAGCCGATATTGTTCCTGTCGCAGCACATCAAAACCCTGGTTATGCCGAGCTTTCTGCATTCCTGCAGCGCAAGTGAGATCATTGCCGTTGCATAACCTTTGCGGCGCTCACTCGGGCGGATACCGTCGCCGATATGGCCGCCTGTTTTCAGCAGCGTTTCATTCAGATAATGTCGAATATTGACAGCGCCGACAAAGATATTTCGGTCTTTGTCAAGGCAAAACAGCGTTGTGTCCGGAACGTATCCGTCCGCATTCCCTTCCTTTATTTCAAGGTTTTGAAGATAATAATCAAAATCGTGAAAATCATTGCGGAATATTGCATAGGGGGAAGGATTTGTGCGGTTGTTTTCAATATCCGCTTTCCATTCGGTCAGCATTTCAAACAATTGTTCGCGGTATTGCGGCGTGAGCCGAACAAGTTCAATATTCACAATTAAAATTCCTCCTCATTCGGTGATAGACAGTTCAAGGGTGAAAGTCGATGTTTGCTTTTCGTGTTAACAGCAAAATCAAAACCTCCGCCGAATATTATGATGTTCGACGGAGGCCTTTTGTTTGCGTTTGTTGATTTACACTGAGTGAATTTTATTCCTCGGTTTTGCAGCAGGTGCCGCATTTTGCGGAAGCGTTGTCGCCTGCGCAGCTGTCATCGCAGGTGCAGTCATCGGTGCACTCGTCACAGCAGCAGTCGTCATCACAGCAGCAGTCGCCTTCTTCAAGCCTTGACTGAACGATCTGGATCAGTGCGTCCATATCCTCTTCGGCGGGGGAAACGAATTCTTCGGTGTCCTCTGCTTCATTCACAACAACCTGCATGATGTAGACGTTGGTTTCGCAGTTGCACTCCTCGTCTTCGCAGCCACATTCATCGTTGGTGTCGACGAGAACAGCGTACTCTTTGTCGTTATAATCGAAATAGTCGATAACGTCAAGCTCGAAATCGTTGCCGTCGTCATCGGTGAATACTACAAAATCTCTCTCTTCGTTCATGGTAATATCTCCTTTGGGCTTAATTTAATTGTACCCAATGCATTGTACCCCATTTCGGCGTTTATTGCAACCGGTTAAACGCATTTTTTTTCGAAAAAAAGGTCGAATCAGCGCACGCCGGATAAAAAAGCGTATTCGAAGCAGAAAACAGCCTGTCTTTTGCCGCCGCAATGACGGGATATTGCTATTGAGTTGATTTGAAACATGTGCTATACTGTTTGCATACGGTTGGAATGCCAAACCTGCATCGTTCGGTTCGGGTTCAATCAGGCCGACAGCCGAAGCGGCGGTTCTTTAATTCAGCCTGCCGACGGAACAGGCGGCTCAGTCAGCGGCAGGGCGGCAGAAAGGTGATACGAATATGAAATTTAAAAAACAGATTCCGAACATGCTCTCGGTTTTTCGGTTGATTTTAATCGGGGTTTTTGTCGCGCTGTTTAAAAACGAACGTTATCTTTTGAGCTTTTTTGTTTATATTTTCGCGTTCGGAACGGATATTCTGGACGGTTGGCTTGCGCGGCGCAACAATTGGATCACAAACGTCGGCAAAGTTCTCGATCCACTGGCGGACAAGCTGATGCTGATTGCCGTTCTCGCATGTTTCTGGTTCAAAGGGGTCATTCCGCTTTATATAATGCTGATAATCCTTGCTAAGGATGCGATAATGATAATTGTCGGCGGAATCCTTTATTCAAAACATGTTGTTGTTTATGCCGATTGGTTCGGAAAGATTGCAACGGGGCTGTTTGTCGGCGCAATAACGCTCACATTTATGCAGCTTGAATTCGGCATATGTCCGTTTTATCTTTATGCATATTTTGCAGCCATAGCGGCAGCGTTGATCTCTTTCTTCCATTACGGGATAAATACCTTTATAAGAAACAGAAAGAAAAAATAATCGCCGAAAGGCACCGCATACCCGTTTGCGGCATATCAATGGAGCAAGGCTTTTCTTTGGAGGTATTGAAATGAAGAAATTTCTTGCTCTTTTTCTTGTTCTTTTGCTGCTTGTTCCGATTGCGGCGGCATGCGGCGGTTCGGGCGAACTGCGGCATATCACGCTGAACGAGGTCACTCGCTCCGTGTTCTATGCGCCGCTTTATATCGCGGTCAGCCGCGGTTATTTTGCGGAGGAGGGCATTGATCTTGAAATTGTGACCGGCGGGGGAAGCGACAAAAGCATGACCGCGCTTATATCGGGCGATGCGGATTTTGCATTGATGGGGCCGGAAACGGGTGTTTATGTTGTGAACGAGGGCAGCGCAAACCACCCGATGATTATCGGGCAGCTCACAAAGCGCGACGGTTCGTTCCTTCTTTCAAGGGAAAAAACGGATGATTTCTCGTGGGAGGATTTGCGCGGAAAATCCGTCATTGCGGGGCGTGCGGGCGGAATGCCGTATATGACTTTTATCTATGTTCTGCTGAAAAACGGATTGAAGCCCGGGGAGGATGTTGAGGTTATCAACAACATTCAGTTCAACCTGATGGGCGGAGCATTCGAAGGCGGCACGGGCGACTATGTTACGCTTTTTGAACCGACAGCAACGCTTTTTGAACGCAGCGGAAGCGGGCACATCGTTGCAAATGTCGGACTCGAATCGGGCGAGGTGCCGTACACAACTTTCATGACCATGCCGGATACAATCAAAAAGGAACCGAAACTCGTTGAATCCTTCATTCGCGCTGTTTATAAGGCTCAGCTTTGGCTTAAGGACGCGACCGATGCCGAAGCGGCGGAAGCGATGCTGGAATTTTTCCCCGATGCGGATGTTGAAACGCTGAAAATCGTTGCAAACAGTTATCGAAAGACGGATTCATGGATGGCTGACCCGATCATGACGGAGGAGGCATTCACCCGTTTGCAGGATATTATTGACATCAACGGTGAATTGAAGGCGAGAGTTGAGTTCGGTGAACTCGTTGACAACTCGTTTGCCGAGGCCGTTGTAAAAGGAAAATAGGGGCAAACAAAGGCAAATGGGCAAATGAAGGAAGCTGAGGCGAACGGCACAGCAGTCAACTGAGTAAATAATTATGCGTAAACCCTGCCTGTAAGCGTTAACGGCGGGGTTTGCGCATTGAACGCAGCACGGTGCCGAGACCGAATGCGCAAAAACATACAGCTTTGAGCGATAACGAAACCGGGAGATAAACGAATGAGAGTGCTTGACATTGATCTTGATTTTTTCCTTGCGGACTGCTGCGAACCGGCACCGGCCGGCGCGCGGCCCGATGCTGCCGGGCATGAACCGTGGCAGGCGGAGAAAGTAAGGGAGTTTTTGGAAAAAAACTGCGGACTGAACACGGAAAGAAAGATTCCGGGAAGGGTTTTTGAAACGCATGACGGCGCGCTGCAATTCTGGCAGGAATTGATTGCGGCCGGGCAGCTTTCCGTGCCGTTTGAGGTTACGCATATCGATGCACACAGCGATCTCGGCATAGGCAGACCCGGACCCGGCTTTGTGCTGAATTCCGTGCTGCCCATCAGCCCTGCGGAAAGAGCGGACATCAAACGCTACTATGAAATGAAACAGCTCGATGAAGCAAATTATCTTTTGTTTGCACTTGCATTTCGGTGGATTTCACGCCTTGAAAATGTTCGAAACCCGAAGTCTCGTCCGGACATTCCGCAATTTGCATTCCGATGTGAACAGGAAAATCAGCGCGGCTGCGGAGAATATGAATTCATTCTGCTTTCAAGCTTTGTTTCAAAACTTTTTGAAGCTAAAAACGGCATTGAACCGAGAGTGGACTTCAAAGTTTTTGATGACTACACCGAGTTTTCGGCATCGGCCGAATATGATTTTGCTTCGCTTGCCGTTTCGCCGCGTTATTCCCCTGCGGAAGCCGATGTGCTTGTGAACGTTATCAAAGAATATTTTGATTTGATTTAACGGATATAATATGTTTCAAACGGAGCGGACGGCATTCGGATATGCACGGATTTCCGCAATTTCGTTCCGAAAAAAACATGAGCAAACGGCGTGAACATGTGGTATAATATGATTGGCTGAATATACCGCTGTCAGTGAATTGAACACGACTTTGCGGCGGCGGAATTCGGTCGAACAAATCCCTCTGCGGGACAGAAAGGAACGGAAAAATAAATGAGCGTGTTTTCAAAAGAATACTGTGAAAAAATGCGTGTTCGCATCGATTGCGGCAATATGCTCGCCGAGGCTGTCGGCAAACACGGCATCACGGCGGAGGAAATATCGGAAATGATGCCGCGTGCAGAGGGTGCATTTGCGGGTGTTGAAAAAAAGCGCGGTGAAATGCGCTGGCGGCTTCTGCCCGAAACTCAGCTTGAAATCCTTCCCGCCGTTGAAGAGGCAGCGGAATTCGTCAGGTCAAAAGCGGATAATTTCGTGATTCTGGGCATCGGCGGAAGCGCACTGGGTCCGATTGCGGTGCATCGTGCGCTGAATCATCTCTATCATAACGATCTTCCTTCCGAAAAACGAAAATCTCCGCGACTTTTTGTGGAAGACAATGTTGATCCCGAGCGCATGGCTGCATTGCTCGATGTGATTGATACTGACCGAACCGTGTTCAACGTTATCACAAAATCGGGCAGCACAAGCGAAACCATGGCGCAGCTGCTTATTATAACGCGAATGCTTATTGACCGTTACGGCGAAGAAGGGCTGCGCGATCACTTGATTGCAACAACCGACAAACAAAAGGGCAACCTGATAGGCATTGCAAAAAAATACAACCTGCGCACTTTTATTATTCCGGACGGCGTGGGGGGAAGATTTTCCGAACTCTGTCCTGTCGGGCTTGTTGCGGCTGCCGTCGGCGGAGCGGATGTTCGCGCGCTGCTTGCGGGCGCGGGATACATGGATGAGCTTTGCTCAAACGCCGATGTGAAAAGGAACCCCGGATTGATGCTTGCCCTGCTTGAAATCATTGCGGCGGAAAAGCACGGCGCAAACATCGGCGTGCTGATGCCCTATGCGGATTCGCTGAAACTCATGGCGGATTGGTATGCGCAGCTTTGGGCGGAATCGCTGGGCAAAAAGCTCGTGAAGGACGGAAAGGTTTTGCGATTCGGACAGACTCCGGTAAAATCTCTCGGCGTTACGGATCAGCATTCGCAGGTTCAGCTTTACACCGACGGACCTTTTGACAAAACAATAACTTTCATCTCTGTTGAAAAATACCGCAGTGATGTTGCTGTTCCGCATGTTTTTGACGACATTCCGGGGATTGCATTTCTGTCCGGACACAGCTTGGGTGAGCTGATTTCCGCCGAATTCCGTGCAACCGAACACGCCGTAACCGTCAGCGGGCATATGAACAAAAACATCATCATGCCCGAAGTCAACGAATTCACTCTCGGGCAGCTTATAATGCTGTTTGAAATGCAGACGGCATTCGCAGGAGAACTGCTGGGCATCGATGCATTCGATCAGCCCGGAGTCGAGGAGGGAAAGAATGCAACTTATGCCCTGCTCGGAAAACCCGGATACGAAGCCAAACTCGACGAATTAAAAAAAGCCGAAGAGGCAAAGAAAAAACTCATCGTTTGATGCGGCGGACAAAAAGTGCGGTGCGGGGAAACAGCTCCCCGTATCGCACCGCAGGTCTTGTAAACACATAAATACGAAAGGATTGCCGAAGCCACTTGCGGGCGCGGCGCGGCTTTTGAATGAGCCTTTTTGATAAGAAATACCTGAAAAGAATAGACTGGGTAACGGTCGGAATCGTGCTTGCGCTCGTTGTGTTCGGCACGATCGCGCTTGCCTCTGTTCAGGCAAAGCCTTTTGACGGCACGGAACACGGCATTGCGGATTATATGGACAAGCTCAACATGGAATACCTGCAGAAGCATATAACAAACTTCCTTGTCGGACTTGCTGCAATGATAATATTTCTTGTTTTTGATTACAGCATATTCAAAACTTTTGCAATGTGGGCATACATCGGCATAATAGGCTTGCTGATGCTGCTTTTCATTTTCGGCAAGGTGCGCGGCGGTGCACAGGGCTGGTTTGTTTTCGACACGCTTGAAAGGGCAATACAGCCGGGCGAGCTGAGCAAGATTGCATTGATTGTGATGCTTTCAAAATACGTCTCTGCCGCAATGGACAGGGATGGGCGATTGCTGAAATTCAAGGACGTTATGATTGCTCTCGGCATAACATTCGTTCCGTTCATGCTGATAGTTCTCCAACCTGATTACGGAACGGCGATTGTATTGCTTGTTATCATGGTTGTGACATTCTTCGTTGCGCAGATAAAGTGGATTTATATAATCCTTGCCGCTGTCGGAGCCGGGGTGGGGCTTCCGCTGATGTACTTTTTTGTTTTGACCCCGAAGCAGCGCGACAGAATCGATGTTTTTCTGAATCCGTCCGCCGCAAGCGACGATGCAAAGTACCATGTCGGACAGTCGCAGATGGCAATAGGTTCCGGACGGCTCACGGGCAAGGGCTTTTTCGGTGAGCAGACGCTGGCACAGCTTCGCTATGTTCCGGCAAGGCACACGGATTTCATATTCAGCGGCATAACGGAGGCGGTCGGATTCATCGGCAGTACGATACTGATTATTGTTTTCTTTGCACTGCTTTTCCGCTGGATGTATATTGCAATAAAAGCGCGGGATAATTTCGGCACCTGCCTTGTTACGGGTGTCAGCGCAATGCTTGCGGCACATATTTTCGAAAATATCGGCATGACGATGGGAATAATGCCCGTTACGGGAATTCCGCTGCCGTTTATAAGCTACGGCGGGTCGAATATGCTCACAAACATGATAGGTGTGGGTATTGTTCTGAACGTCTATATGCGCCGTCCGATGAAACGAAAACGGAAGCATGACAAAATACGCGAAAACGGCAAGACGGTCGTTGTTTAAAAAACAGAAAAGCATGTTTTGCAGGGCGGTATTCGAAGTGTCCGCTCAATCGCTCAATTTGATTGAGAGATTAATCGGATTTGAATCCATATGAATTAACGGCCATACGAATTAACGGTGAAAAAATGAATTGGGAAGGTTACAGCGAAAATGCATCCGCAGCTCTTGATGCGGCACAGGCTGCGGCGGAGGAGCTGCATCACGGCTTCATCGGCACGGAGCACATTTTGATAGGTCTGCTCCGTGCGCCGGGCACGGCGGGGGAGTGCCTTCGCAAATGCGGTGCGGATGAAAGCATGGTGTTTCCGTATGCGGACACCCTTGTCGGCGGCGGAAGACATATTTTCACGGACAGCAGGGGGTTCGCACCGCCTGCAAAACGCGTGCTGGAGCTTGCGCTGTATGAAGCAAAAGCATATGCAAGCCGCACAATCTGCACGAAACATATCCTTCTTGCCGTTTTGCGCGAGACGGACTGTTTTGCATCACGCATTCTCGATTCCATCGGGCTGGACAGGCAGATGCTGAAAAAGCTTTTGAACGATGAATCGCGGGAACTCGGTTTGAACGGGCGCGAAAGCCGAAAGTCGGAGCTGCTCCATGATGAAAGCGCAGCCGAAAAAACAAAAGGCAATGCGAATGATTCTTTAAAAAGTGATTCGACCGAAAGACAGCCGCATGATGAAAACGTATCCCGCGGGAAAAATAAACCTCGGGGCGGACAGAGTTCGCCGATGTTGGAAAGCTATACCGATGACCTTACCGCAAGGGCGGCGCGGGGGGAGCTTGATCCGTTGACAGGCTGTGAAGCGCAGCTGAACAGGTTGATTCAGACACTGCTTAGGCGGAGCAAGAATAACCCTGTGCTTACGGGAAGTCCCGGCGTCGGAAAATCGGCTGTTGTTGAGGGATTTGCTCAAAGGATAGTTTCGGGTGATGTTCCTGTCGAGCTGCGTTCGTCGCGGGTGCTGCGGCTTGACTTGGGCGCACTCGTTGCGGGAACGAAATACAGGGGCGAATTTGAGGAGAGACTGAAAGCACTTCTTGACGAAACAACTCCCGAAACAATCCTTTTTATTGACGAAATACATACGATAATCGGCGCAGGTGCGGGCGAGGGCAGTCTCGATGCTGCCAATATCCTGAAACCCGCGCTTGCTCGCGGCGGGTTGAAACTGATCGGCGCAACAACGCTTGATGAATACAGGCTCTATATCGAAAAAGATGCCGCGCTGGAACGGCGTTTTTCACCGATAGTCGTAAAAGAACCTACGCGGGAGGAAGCGATCGCAATCCTTCGCGGTTTGCGTCCGAAATACGAGGCGCATCACGGCGTTTCGATTACGGACGAGGCAGCGGAAGCCTGTGTTGATATGTCTGTTCGCTGCATTCCGGAGCGATTTCTTCCGGATAAGGCGATAGATATAATGGATGAAACAGCTTCCCGCCGGCGGCTTGCTCCGCAGAATACAGCGGAACTGCGGCAGGAAAGGGCAAGCCTCCGAATGCGTATTGAGGATGCATTGAATGAGCGGGATTTTACACTTGCGGCTGAATTAAGAAAACAGGAAAAGCAGCTCGGCGAGCCGAGAACAGCGGATGCACTTCATGCGGGAGCGGAGAATTCGGCATTCACTGCGGCTTCTTTAAAAAAGAGCTGTCGTCCGATCGTCACTGCCGGCGATGTTGCACAGACTGTTCACGAATTGACGGGGATTCCCGTAAGCAGTCTTGACGGCACCGTCCGTTCACGGCTCTCAAAACTGGATTCGTTGATCAATGCGCACATAATCGGGCAGGAGACCGCGGTTGCTTCCGTGTGCAAAGCCCTTCGTTCCGCTTTCACATGGCGGAACGATCCCGACCGTCCGCGTGCCGCAATTGCCGTAACCGGAGCGGCAGGTTCGGGAAAAACCAAGCTTGCAGCAGTGCTTGCAGAGACATTGTATCCGGGCGAAAATGCACTTTTGCGGTTTGATATGCGCGAGTATTCCGACTATTCGGCGGTCAGCACGTTGACGGGTTCACCTGCGGGTTCTGTCTCCGGCGGAAGACTGACCGAAGCCGTGCGGCGGAAGCCTTTTGCAGTGGTGCTGTTTGACGACATTCAATACGCAAACGCTGCCGTGCGTTCGCTCGTTCAAAGCATCATGCGATGCGGTGTTTTGACTGATGCAAAGGGTAAAAATGTAAGCTTCCGCAATGCGATTGTATTCGTCACCTGCGGTGAAGGCGACAGCTTTAAACAGCGCAGGGCGGGCTTTTCGGATGAGGCAAATGTGCTGAGCGGCAGCCGCGACGAGCGGGATGCAAGGCAGATACTTCCGCCGGAAATCGCTTCCGATGCGGATTGCGTTGCTGCACTTCTGCCTGCGGCTCAAACCGCTGTTCCCGAGATTGCAAAACTGATGCTGGATGATCTGTCCGATAAACTCCAAAAAACGGGCAGAACGGTTCGTTTCGGCGCTTCCGCCGCAAATTACATTGCAAGCAAAATCGATGAAGTCGAACTTGAAAAAAACGGTGCATGGGCTGTTGCACGCTGCGTTTCGAACGAATGCGAGGATTTTATCAGCGAAAAGCTGCTTGAGGATGCATACTGCTGCAACGACTGCACGGTAGAGGTTGAAGACGGCGGGACGGAGCTTTGCATTGTTCCCCACAATACAAAAGAAAGTTGAGGTCACAGAACTATGAATATTTCACGCTTCGGCATCGGATTCAGATTCGATTCTGTTGAAAACGGAGATGAACGCGAAAATGCGTTCAACCTTATTTTTTCGGCAATTGAAAGGGCGGACGTTCGTGGACTTCAATTGTTTGCGGGTCATTTTCCGGTTGATGAACGCGACGATAAAAACATATTCACGGTTGCATTTGCAGGCGGCGGCATAAAACAAACACGCAGTCTGTTTGAAAAGCTGAACGACAATCCGCTCGTTTCAGGTGCGCTTGCGGAATACAGGCCCGTCGTTCAGACGAATGCGCTCAGACGGGCGGAGGAGCTGGCTTTTTACGGCAGATTTGACGAAAACGGAACCCTTGTCTTTAATGAAAAGGACTTGACGGAATGCGGCTGCAAAAAAACAGAAAAGCCTGCCGTGAACCCTTTTGAAGAATACGGCGGAAAGTGTATTGACCCTGTCGGCGCAGGTATTCGGATGCTTATTGCTCCGGACAAGTTCAAGGGCAGCATGGATGCACAGAGAGTTTGCACGATTATCAAAAATGCAGCGCGGCAATACCTTCCCGGATGCAGTGTGAGAACGCTTCCGATTGCGGACGGAGGGGACGGCACGACCGAAACGCTTATTCGTGCCTTTAACGGGAATATGCGTTCGGCGAATGTGACTGCGTCGGACGGCAGGAAAATTGCTGCCGAATACGGTGTTCTGACCTCATTCGGTGAAAAAACGGCGGGCGCCACAGCGGTTATTGAAATGGCAAAGGCATCGGGGCTTGCATTGATGGATGAAAATGCATTGGATCCGCTTTCTGCAACGAGCAGGGGGACGGGCGAACTTATCGCTTCAGCATTGAACGAGGGGATAAGGAATATTTTGATCGGTATAGGCGGTTCCGCAACCAACGACGGCGGAATGGGCGCGGCAGCGGCTCTCGGCGTTAAGTTTCTGGATGCGGAAGGCAGTGAGCTTTCGGGCTGCGGCCGAGAGCTTGCCTTGGTGCGTAAAATTGATTTGTCGGGCTTGCGCAGAGATGTTTTCGAGGCAAAGATAACCGTTATGTGTGATGTTGATAATCCTCTTACAGGCAAAAACGGTGCGACGTACACCTACGGGCCGCAAAAAGGCGCGGACGCCGAAGCATTAAACACTCTTGAAGACGGGATGAAAAACATTGCGGCCTTGTATGACGCTGCGGCAGGGAGAAAAGTGTCCGCCGAATGCGGTGCGGGCGCGGCGGGAGGCATGGGTGCAATGCTGTCGGCTCTTTTGGGTGCGGAATTGACTCACGGCGCGGCGGCGGTGCTCAATGCGGTCGGCTTTGATGCATTGCTTGGGGACACCGATCTTGTCATAACCGGAGAAGGGCAGCTTGATGCATCAAGTGCGGACAACGGGAAGGCCGTCGGCGAGGTTGTGAAACGCTGTGCCGCAAATTCCGGCGGCGCCGTGCCCGTATTTATTGTTGCGGGAAGGCTCGGAATGGGCTATGAACATATTTACGAGCTTGCGAATGCGGGAGTTTTTTCAACAATTGTTACGGATGAACAGCCGAATGCGGACGGAGACTGTGATGCTGAGACGCGTCTGCGCCTTGCTTCGGAACGAATGTTCCGCTGCATCGCAAGTTCTTTTTCCGTGAATTCGCAGCGCAGCGGGCGCGGAATGCGGCGATAAAACAGCTTCTTGCGCAAACAACAAAGAGAGTTTCGCAATGATATGCGATTCAACCTTTGGTTGATTTGCTGATAAATGCAGATATATCTGTGAAAAAAAGATTTCAGTCAGAAATAATTTTAAAGAAACACGCAAAACAAACCGAAAGGAATAAATAATTTGCGGCGGCACGGGATTCAACCAACGGTTGAGCAGATTTTTTGGGGTTTTCAACCACCGCTTTATTGTCATGAAAAGCTTGCGTTGCTAAAATGAGCGCGAAATTAAGAGTTGGCGCAACACAAAAACGTTTTCCAAACGTAACAGATATGCGGTGCGGCGACTCACGAAAATCAGAAAGAGGGAAAATACCATGAAAGAAAACTTTGCAATCAAACTGCGCGAGCTGCGTAAGGCAAGCGGAATGACACAGGAACAGCTTGCTGCCGAATTCGGAGTGTCCGTTCAGGCCGTCAGCAAATGGGAAACGGCGGCTTCCTATCCCGATATTGAGTTGATGCCGCGAATTGCGGATCTTTTCGGCGTTTCGCTGGATGAGCTGCTGCGCGATGTTAAGAACGAGAAAAACATTGATGCGGGTGAAGAAATTCATACCGATGCCGAACAGCAATGCGATGCTGCCTGCAACCCGGAATCGGTTGAAGTCGAATACGAGGACGAAAACGACGATGAAAATGACGGGGACGATGAAGAAGACGATGACGATGAAAATGACGATGACGATGAAGAAGATGATGACGGCAGCTGCATCTTTGTGAAAAAGGGCAGAAACGGCATTGTAAGCGTCAACACGGATGCTATCGAGGAATTCGGCAGAAAAATCGAGAGAATGGCAAAGAAAAAAGCTGAAAAAGCGGGCTGCGCATTTGAAAAAAGCGCAAAAAAACATTCGCGTTCTTCGACCCGTAATTACGGAAATCGTTTCGAATGGAGCAATATCATGATTGACGAAATGCCGGATGATAACACCCTGCGCGTTGTGCTGATGCGCGGAAAACAGATCGTGTCAAGTCAGGAATACGATCCTGCGGTTTGCATTCCCGTTGAACTGAAATATGAAAAAGAGAACGGAACGGCGGGTATGTTCGGCAGGAAAGGCGGACGCACCGATTGCTCGATAAATGTTGAAATTTGGGGCAATGCCGATATCAACGGCAGTGTTAACGGTGATGTATATGCGGGCGGAAATGTGAACTGCGGTGAAATCGGCGGTGATGTCGGCGCGGGCGGCAATGTGAACTGCGCTGATATCGGCGGAGACATTTCAGTGGGCGGAAGCATTGAATGCGGCAGTATCGGCGGCGATGTCAATGCGGGCGGAAATGTCGGCTGTGCGGATGTCGGCGGCGATGTTGGAACCGGCGGAAGTGTTGAATGCGGCAAAGTCAGCGGCGATGTCAATGCGGGCAAAGATGTGAACTGCGGTGATATACTCGGACATGCGAAGACAAGCGGGAGCATGAATTGCGGAAATGTTGACGGAAACGTTGACTGCGGAGGCAATATAAGCTGCGGCGATATCGCGGGACATGCGGAGGCTTGCGGCAGTATTGAATGCAAAACAATTAAGGGCAGTGCCGAAGCAGGCAGCCGAATAATTTACAAAGGCTGAAGATTGATTCCGGTCTTTGAAAACAAGCGGCAAAGCAGCACTCGGAACGGCATAAAAAGCAATTAAACAACACTCGGTTTCGTATATTCGGCAAAAGGCAGACGGGAAAAATCCTGTCTGCCGCTTTTGTCCTAAAGCCAAAACACTAAAACTTTGATAAATTGAATGCGGCAAACTTAATCGCCGATTTCAACGGAAAGATTCGGGTTTTCGACTGCCGCGTCCGAAAACACGCGCAGCATCATGCTCCCGTAGCTGCCGAGGGCGGCAGTCAGCGCGCTCGTTCCGAAGAGAGTCACTGCAACGGGTTTGCATATTTCCGCAAGGCAGTCAAAGAGTGCATCAAGGTTTTTTCCGTAATGATCCGGAAACTGCAATGCCTCGGCAATGCGCAGATGCGCATCGGTAATTCCCGCAATCGCCGTAAAGTCAATGCGGATATTCTTAATGCCGCCGCTTTGTTCGGAACCGGAGTTGTGTGTGAAATTGTTATCCGATATGGTCATGGTCAATTATCCTCAATTATCCCTAAAATTTCTCAAAAACCCGCGGTTTAATTGTCCGCGTCGTAAAGCTTAATAAAGCTTTGATAATGGTCATCGGTATAAAAATCAATCCGTCATTCGAAAAAACTATGCGTTTTGCCCCGCGTGAGGGTGCTCCGCAGGTGTCGATATCGCATTCGGTATAAAACCTTCCTTCCGCTTGCGGCAAAAGCCCCTCGTAGTTGCCGAACCTGTCCCCTCCGATGGAGCAGCCGGGCGCAAAATCCTGAAGCCCGCCGCCCTGCCAGCCGAGTTCCCGCGCCTGTTTCTTTGTTATGAAATTTGCGGGGAGATGTCCGAAAAGGTGGATGTACAGAGCAACTTCATCACGGGAACTGTATTCGCCGCTTTCTTTCACCGGCGATGAAGTCGGTTCCTGCGGAGGTGCAGTCGGCTTTGCGGAGAGCTCAATTTCGGCGGCTGTTCCGATTTCCGTGGGTTCGGTTGTGTGCAATACATCCGATATTGCAGCTGTCGGGGTATCGGGCGGGAAAACCTCTTCGGGTACGGTGCAGGCTGCAATGCCCGCAATGCTCAAAACCACAAGCAAAAACGCCGCAATGCGCCTTAAGATTCTTAAATCAGCATGTTTCAATATGATTTGCCTCCTTGTTCGGAAAAAGGTAAAGCCAAAAGGCATTTACGCAAAAAACTTCGCTCGCAGGCAGCCTTCATCCGGTGCGGTATCGGACCCACTCCGAATATGCTTTGAACGGAGCGAATACGGATATATGATAATGCCGAACGGAAAATTTTTCAACACCGTACGCGTAATAATCGGATGAAACCGTTCGAATTTGCATGTATATGCTGAAAAAACAGAGTGTTATATATAGTTAAAAATAATTTAAAAAAGGGGTTGACAAATGAGACCCAATTGAGTATAATATGGAAGTCGCTTGAAGAGCGGCACAATGGATGGGAGCATAGCTCAGCTGGGAGAGCATCTGCCTTACAAGCAGAGGGTCACAGGT
>OGPK01000311.1_pt1 | contig 54835 bp, 38 predicted proteins | sample 1552921 | NCBI WGS metagenome assembly OGPK01 (sample SAMEA2580264, study PRJEB22360) | human gut metagenome | biome: human gut; feature: human-associated habitat; material: faeces | place: Denmark | collected 2008/2010 | reverse complement strand
CCGCCACAAGCATATCCTCGTCATTTCGGGGCCTAACGCGGGCGGCAAGTCGGTCTGCCTGAAAACCACGGGCATCGTGCAGTATATGTTCCAGTGCGGTTTCCTCGTGCCGGCGTCGGAGGTCTCCGAGCTGCCCGTGTTTCGGTCGATCTTCATCGACATCGGCGACGAGCAGTCGATCGACGACGATCTTTCGACCTATTCGTCGCACCTGCTCAACATGAAGAACATGCTGGCCGGGGCCTCCTCCGCGACGTTGGTGCTGATCGACGAATTCGGGTCGGGTACCGAGCCGGTCATCGGCGGCGCCATCGCCGAAGCCATCCTCGAACGCCTGCTGGCCAAGGGGTGCTACGGCGTTATCACGACCCATTACGCCAATATCAAGTATTATGCGTCGAACGCCGAAGGCATCGCCAACGGCGCCATGATGTTCGACGTGCAGCATATCCGGCCGCTGTTCCGGCTCGAAACGGGCAAGCCCGGCAGTTCGTTCGCCGTGGAGATCGCCCGCAAGATCGGCCTGCCGGAAGAGATTATCCGCATTGCGGGCGAGAAGGCCGGCAGCGACCATATCAACATCGAAAAGCAGCTGCGCGAAATCGCCCGTGACAAACATTACTGGGAACAGAAACGCGACCGCATCCGCCTGACGGACCGCAAGGTCGAAGAGCTGGAGCAGACTTACGCCGAGCAGTTGGCGAAGATCAAATCCGAGCGGCAGGAGATTCTGAAAAAGGCCAAGCAGGAGGCCCAGCGGTTGATCGCCGACGCCAACAAGCAGATCGAGAATACGATCAGGACCATCCGCGAAGCGCAGGCCGAAAAAGAGCTGACGCGGCTGGCGCGCCGCGAGCTGGACGACTTCCGCGATGCGGTCGAGCAGGCCGATACGGCCGAGAAGGACGCGCAGGTGGCCCGTGAGATCGAGCGCATCGAACGCCGCCGCCAGCGGCGCATCGAGCGCAAAACCCAGCGCGGCGAAGCGCAGGCGGCGGCCGCCCCCGAACCGCCCAAACCCCGCGAGGTCGAAACCGGTTCCAAGGTCCGCATGGCCGGGCAGGATATGGTCGGCGTGGTGCAGTCGGTCAAGGGGAAGAAAGCGCAGGTCGCCTTCGGGCAGATACTTACTACGGTAGACAAGAAACTGCTGACCGTGGTGTCGAACAGCGAGTTCCGCGAAGCGACGCGCCCGCAGACGGCCCGTACGGTGGTCTCGGTCGATATTTCGGCCCGCAAACTCAACTTCAGGGACCATATCGACGTGCGGGGCATGCGCGCCGCCGAAGCGCTGGACGCCGTGCAGGATTTCGTCGATGACGCCCTGATGGTGGGCGTGGGTTCGGTTTCGATCCTTCACGGCAAGGGTACGGGGGCCCTGAAGGAGGAGATCCGCCGCTATCTGCGCACGGTTCCTGAGGTCGAAAGCGCCAAGGACGAGCATGCCGACCGCGGCGGGGCGGGCATTACGATCGTGACTTTTAAGATGGACTGACGATTTTTCGCGGCGTTCCGGCCGAATGCGGGGCAGATGCCTACAGACCGCAGGGCGGACGGAACGGAAAAATGATAAGAGGATGAATTACAGACTTTCACGTATTGCCGCCATTTGCGGCGGAAAGTTTTCGGGCTGCGATTCCGAGGTGCGGTCGGTCGTTACCGACAGCCGGTCGCTTTCGTGCGAGCTGGGGTGTCGCCCGATGTTCGTCGCCATGCGCGGCGCGAACCACGATTCGCATGATTTCATCGCCGACATGCAGAGCCGGGGCGTGCGTGCGTTCCTCGTCGAGCGGGGCGTCGAAGCCTCCTCGTGCACCGGGGAGTGCGGTTTCGTGCAGGTGGACAACGCCATCGAAGCCCTTCAGCGGCTGGCGGCCTATCACCGGGCGCAGTTCCGGGGTACGGTGGTCGGCATCACCGGCTCGAACGGCAAGACCGTCATCAAGGAGTGGATCGCCGAGGAGCTGCCCGAAGGCATGAAATATTACCGTTCGCCGAAGAGTTACAATTCGCAGCTGGGCGTACCGCTTTCGGTGCTGATGCTGGAGGGCGACGAGGAGCTGGCGATTTTCGAAGCGGGCATCTCGAAGCCCGGCGAGATGGAGCGGCTCGAACGCATCATCCGCCCCGACGCGGTGATCTTCACTTCGATCGGCGACGCCCATCAGGAGAATTTCATCAATCTGGAACAGAAATGCGACGAGAAGATGATTCTCGCCCGCAGCGCTTCCAAAATCATCTACCACAGCTATTACGAGCCGCTGGGCCGTATGGTCGCGGCGCATTTCGCCGACCGCCGTCCCGTCGATGCCGCCTCATATCCCGAAGTGCCCGAATCGGTCATAGGCAACGCCGCTTCGCGCCGCAACGCCCAGATCGTCGAGGCGTTCTGCGATGCGATGCGCTATCCCGCCCCTTCGTTCGCCGGGGCTCCTTCGGTGGCGATGCGTCTCGAAGTGAAGGAGGGCATCAACGACTCGATACTTATCAACGACGCCTACAACCTCGACCTCAATTCGCTGGCGCTGGCGCTGGACTACCTGCACAGCGTGGCGCTGAACCGCCGCCGTACGCTCGTACTGTCGGACATTTCGCAGAGCGGTCTCACGGATGACGACCTTTACGGCCGCGTGGCGGGCATGGTCGCACGCGCCGGAATCGACTTCCTGATCGGTATCGGTCCCCGCCTGAAACGCTATGCCGCGCTGTTCGCCTGCGACAAGGAGTTCTTTACGGCTACCGACGAATGCGTCGCGCGCATCAACCGCGACGCCGTGGCCGGGCGTGCGATCTTGTTGAAAGGCGCACGCGATTTCCGTTTCGAAAAACTGGTGCACCTGCTCTCCCGCAAAAGTCATACGACGGTGCTGGAGGTCGATCTCGACGCCATGATTCATAATCTCAACTATTTCCGGTCGAAGCTGAGCTTCGGGACCCGGCTCGTGGCGATGGTCAAGGCCGGTTCGTACGGCGCGGGCGATTTCGAAGTCGCGCAGATGCTCCAGCATCAGGGCGTGGACTATCTCGCCGTGGCGTTCGCCGACGAGGGCGTACTGCTGCGCGAGCGGGGGATTTCGATGCCGATCGTGGTGCTCAACGCCGACGCCGACAGCTTCGACGTGATGATCGCCAACCGGCTCGAACCCGAAATCTACAGTTTCCACTCGCTCGGCGCTTTCGCCGACGCCGTGACGCACGCGGGTGAAACCCGTTACCCGATTCACGTCAAGCTGGATACGGGCATGCACCGGCTGGGGTTCGTGGAGCAGGAGATCGCGCAGTTGTGCGCGACGCTCGCTGCGACGCCGCAGGTCAAGGCGGCTTCGGTCTTCTCGCACCTCAACTGCGCCGACATGCCCGAAGAGGATGCCTATACTCGGGCGCAGATCGCCCTCTACGACCGCATGAGCGCGCAGCTCGCCGCCTCGCTGCCTTATCCGGTCATCCGCCATACGGCCAATTCGGCCGCCATCGAGCGCTTCCCCGAAGCGCAGTTCGACATGTGCCGTCTGGGGCTGGGGCTTTACGGCTTCGGGTTCCGGCACAACGACGCCCTGCGTCCCGTCTCGACGCTCAAAACCCGCATCGTGCAGATCAAACGCCTGCCTGCGGGCGATGCGGTGGGGTATGGCCGCGCCGGAAAGCTCACGCGGCCGACCACCACGGCCACGATACCGATCGGCTATGCCGACGGGCTGGACCGGCATCTGGGCTGCGGCCGCTGGTCGGTGCTCGTGGCCGGACAGCCTGCGCCGATCATCGGCCGGGTCTGCATGGACAGCTGCATGATCGACATTACGGACATTCCCGGCGTGAAGGAGGGCGACGAAGTGTCGGTCTTCTCGCCCGTGCCGGGCAACGACCTCGAAACGATGGCCCGTGTGCTCGATACGATCTCGTATGAAATCATGACCTCGGTTTCGGGACGTGTGAAACGCATCTATCTCAAGGAATAACGGGATGAAGTGCTACGACTGCGGCGGCCTGATCGCGCCCGGAGCGGACAAATGTCCCGCCTGCAACTGTCCGGCGGAGAGGGCGCAGGCCGTGAAGTGTCTCGAAACCCGCCTGCTGACGGCCCGCGTCGAAGCGGAGTCGGCCCTCGACCAGCTGGGCCGGGCGAAGGTCGCGATGCTCTGCGCCGCGTTTTTCGCGCTTGTCGGCGGCGTGGTCGTGCTGGTGCATGCCGGGGGCGATGCGACGATGCTGGCCGTCGGGATTTTCATGGCTGCGCTGGCATGCGTCTACGCGGCATTGGCCTTTCTTGTCCGGAAAGCTCCGCTGACGCTTTCGATCGCGGGATTTCTGCTCAGCTGGCTCTGTCTCGGCGGGTTGCCCGGTCTGGTGATCGTCGGGGCCATGGCGCTGAGTCTCTGGTTCGCCGTGCAGTATGTCCGCATTACGAACCGTGTCGGATTGTTGGAACGAAAAATCGCTGAACTGAAAAAATGTACGGAACACTCTATCTGATCCCGTGTCCGATCTCGGACGAAACGGCGCCGTGGGACGTGCTGCCCGCAGCCAACCGCGCCGTTATGGATTCGCTCGACTATTTTATCGTCGAGAATACTCGCACGGCGCGGCGGTTTCTGTCGAAAGCGGGCGCGGCGCGCCCGATCGACACGCTCTGCTTCCGCGAACTGAACGAACATACCGTCGCCGGGTGTGAGGTCGAAGAGCTGGTGAAACCGCTCGTCGAGGGGCGTTCGGCGGGCGTGATTTCCGAAGCGGGCGTGCCGGGCGTCGCCGATCCGGGGGCGCTGGTGGTCGAAGCCTGCCACCGCCGCGGAATCCGTGTCGTGCCGCTCGTCGGACCTTCGTCGATCGTCATGGCGGTCATGGCGTCGGGGCTCAACGGACAGTCGTTCGCCTTCAACGGCTACCTGCCCGTCAAACCGCCCGAACGGGTGCAGGCGATCCGCCGTTTCGAACGCCGCGCGCACGCCGAAGGCCAGTCCCAGCTCTTCATCGAGGCCCCGTACCGCAACGTCAAGCTGATGGAGCAGCTGTTGCAGACCCTTGCGCCCGAAACGCGGCTGACGGTGGCCATGGACATCACGGCTCCCGGCGAATTCATCCGCACGCTCCGCGTCCGCGAATGGCGTGCCGCCGAACTGCCCGCGATGAACAAACGCCCTGCTATTTTCATCATCGGATAGGCCCTTCCGGAGGTTGGTATACAATTTGATCGACTATAAGACGGAAAATCTGAAAAACAACTATATATGAAAAAGGAAAAAGCTTATAATGAAGCCATTAACGGCGACGAAGGGTTCGAGCCGGGCGACGGTTATCCCTCGTGCGACGGCGAACCCTGTGCCAATGTGTCAGATGAGCCGCAGGAGGAGACTGACACAATGGCAGACGGGGCCGACAGCGGCGCCGCACCCGATTTTGCGGCGGCCGCCGCCGAATGGCAGGATAAATACATCCGTCTGCAGGCCGAGTTCGACAACTACCGCAAGCGTACGCTCAAGGAGAAGATGGATCTGGTGCAGACCGGAGGCCGCGACGTCTTGCTGGCGATGCTTCCCGTGCGCGACGACGTGCAGCGGGCGGTCGATGCCATGCAGAAGAGCGACGATATCGAAGCGCTGCGCGCCGGCGTAAACCTGATATCGCAGAAATTTACCGAAACCCTGCGTCAGAAGGGCGTGACCGAGATCGACGTCAAGGGCCGGGAGTTCGACGCCGACCTATGCGAGGCCGTGGCCAAGTTCGCCGCCGGAGAGGATATGCAGGGCAAGGTCGTAGACGTCGTCCAGACCGGCTACATGCTGGGCGACAAGGTGCTGCGTTTTGCAAAAGTCGTTGTAGGAGAGTGAGAAGATGGCTGAAAAGAGGGATTACTACGAAGTGCTGGGCGTCCAGAAGAACGCTAACGCCGACGAAATAAAGAAGGCCTACCGCAAGGCTGCCATTCAGTATCACCCGGACAAGAATCCGGGCGACAAGCAGGCCGAGGAGAAATTCAAGGAGGCAGCAGAAGCCTACGACGTGTTGTCGAACCCCGACAAGCGTGCCCGTTACGACCAGTTCGGCCATGCCGGCATGAGCGGCGCGGCAGGCGGCGGAGGCGGTTTCGGCGGCTTCAGCGGCGGAGGCTTCTCGATGGAGGATATTTTCTCACAGTTCGGCGATATTTTCGGCGGACATTTCGGCGGGGGCGGGTTCCGTTCGTCGTCGTCCGGCGGCCGGCGCGTGAACCGCGGCTCCGATATCCGCATCAAGGTCAGGCTGACGCTGGCCGAGATCGCCAACGGCGTCACCAAGAAGCTCAAGATCAACAAGACCGTCGCCTGCGACAAGTGCGGCGGCACGGGAGCCAAGGACGCCGATTCCTATTCGACCTGCTCGACGTGTAACGGCACGGGCCATGTGACGCGCGTCGAAAACACCTTTTTCGGCCGCATGCAGACCCAGAGCGTGTGCCCGACCTGCGGCGGTACGGGCAAGGTCATCACTTCGCCCTGCGACAAGTGCAAGGGCGAAGGCACCGTCCGCGGTTCGGAGGTCGTGGAGATCAAGATTCCGGCCGGCGTGGGCGAGGGCATGATGCTCACCGTCACGGGCAAGGGCAACGCCGCGCGCCACGGCGGCGTCAACGGCGACTTGCAAGTGCTGATCGAAGAGGAGCCGCATCCCGAACTGATGCGCGACGGCAACGACCTGATTCACAACCTCAATATCACCGTGACGCTGGCTCTGCTGGGCGGTACGGTCGAGGTGCCGACGGTAGACGGCCGCGCCAAGATCAAGATCGCTCCGGGAACGCATGCCGGCAAGGTGCTGCGTCTGGGCGGCAAGGGTTTGCCCGACGTGAACGGTTACGGCCGCGGCGACGAGCTGGTCGTGGTGGACATCACCATTCCGTCGAAACTCAATGCCGAGGAGAAGCGGCTGGTCGAGGAGTTGTCCCGGCAGCCCGGTTTCCAGAAAGCCGACTCGGTCAAAAACCAGAATATTTTCGAGCGGATGAAGAGTTTCTTCCGTTAGGAAACGATACGGTTTCGTCTCTACGGCGGAGTGCTGAATACCCCTGCGGGTTCCGGCATTCCGCCGTATTGGCAGATCGGGAGCCGCCCCGGCCGCAACCCGCTTCCCGCGCGCGGCGGACGCATGCGTCCGTGCCGGAAAAAGGAATTCGGGGCAATAAAATTGCGGAAGAATTCGTATCTTTACAAAAAAATAGGAGGACATGCCATGTTAGGTTTCACCCCGTTCAAGAAGCACGCGAACAAGTTCAACTACATACCGCGTTATTACGATCCCGAAAAGGAGGCGCGCGAACAGCGCCGCGCCGAGCTTCGGGGCGAAAGAGCCGAAGACGCCGGCGGTGAATACCGCCCCGGACAATATATCCGCACCCAGCGCGATGCGCGCGCCGCACGCCGTTCCAAGGAGGAGAAGACGGGCCGCGACCGCATTTGGAAGATGGTCGTAGGCGCGGTTCTGGTGCTGCTTTTCATCTATATTCTCTATCCGAGGCTCGCCGACGTTTTCCTGCGGGCGCGGACCTCGGCCCCGGCGCAGACCGAAGCGGTGGGTGCCGAAGAGACGGTGCGGCGCAACGGGCTTGATCAGTCGGGCATTTCCGACGTCGAGTGGCAGGAGCAGCCTATCACGGTGGTACCCAACGATTATCAGGAGTAGATGGCAGATAAGATCAGATTATTACCGGAGGTCGTAGCCAATCAGATCGCGGCGGGCGAGGTCGTCAACCGTCCCGCCTCGGTGGTCAAGGAGATGATGGAGAATGCGATCGACGCAGGCGCACGCACCGTAAAGGTCAATTTCCGCGACGGCGGCAAGGACCTGATTCAGATCGTGGACGACGGCTGCGGCATGTCGCCCATCGACGCGCGCATGGCTTTCGACCGCCACGCCACGAGCAAGATAACCTCCGTGGACGATATTTACGCACTCAATACTTTCGGCTTCCGCGGCGAGGCGCTCGCTTCGATCGCCGCCGTGGCGCAGGTCGAACTGCGGACGCGGCAGGAGGGCGACGAAGTCGGCACGCAGACCGAGATCAACGGCGGCCAGTTCGCCGGACAGACCCCGGTGATGTGTCCCGTGGGGTCGCAGTTTTTCGTGCGCAACCTTTTCTACAACGTGCCTGCCCGCCGCCGTTTTCTGGACAAGAGCACCACGTCGGCGGCGCAGATCAAGTCGGAATTCCAGCGTGTGGCGTTGTGCAATCCGCAGATCGCCTTCGAGCTATACGCCAACGACGCCTCGGTCTATACGCTGGGTGCGGCGTCGCTCGCCGGACGTATCGTCGATGTGGTGGGACGCCATATCAAGCAGAATCTGCTGGAGGTCGAGGCCGACACTTCGATCGCCCGCATCGAAGGCTACATCGGCCGTCCCGCCGCCGCCAAACGGCGCAACGGCGAACAGTACCTCTTCGTAAACGGCCGCTATTTCAAGAGTTCGTACCTCACGAGCGCCATCATGAAGGCGTACGAGAAGCTGATTCCCGAAAGCAGTTCGCCGTCGTATTTCCTCTACCTGACGATCGACCCGTCGCGCATCGACGTCAATGTCCACCCGCAGAAAACCGAGGTGAAATTCGCCGACGAGGAGGCCGTGTGGCAGATCGTGAACGCCGCCGTGCGCGAAACGCTCGCCAAGACGGGCGCCGTGCCGCTGATGGATTTCGACCGCGAAGGCATCGTCGAGATTCCGGTGCTGACCAAAGGGGCGGTCTACAGCGAGCCGCGGGCCATGTCCAACAGCGAATACAATCCTTTCCGCGAAGAGTACATCGACCCGTCGGCGCCCGATCCGAACGTCGATTTCGCCGGATTCGACGTGCCGTTCAGCGACAACGGCCAAACTCTCTCCGACAATGCCGGCGCGGGCTTCGCTCCGCGCGGCGGAGGACGCGGTTCGGGTGTCGCTTTGCCGGGCGGCCTGCGCAGCGCCGGGGGCGGGGGATTTCCTGCGGCCGGCAGCGGCGCCGACGAATTTTCGATTCCCTCTGCGGCGGACGACGCCTTCGAGGATTTCGTGTCGGGCGGGGGCTTCGAAGTGACTTCGGAGAGCGGTTTCGATGCCAGCGAGCTAGAATTCATCCCCTCCGAAGCGACGGTCGAGCAACAGCGTCTCGACGTTGACGGGCGGCCCGAATTTACCGATCCGCTGCCGCTCGGAGGCGGCTATGTCGCCGCCCTGCTGGGCGGACGGTTCGTGGTGGTGGACGTGCGCCGCGCCCGTGAACGGATACTTTACGAAGACTACCTGAAGATGCTCGGCAGCGGTTCGTCGGTGAGTCAGCAGTTGCTGTTTCCCGAACGGCTGGTGCTTCCGGACAGCGAATACGCCCTGCTCGAAGAGAATGCCGTCGAATTCGCATCGCTGGGCTTCGATCTCGATTTTCAGGGCGACTGCGCCGTCGAGGTGAAGGGCACGCCGGCCGACATGCCTGCCGACTCGGTGGACCAGCTGCTTTACGAACTGCTGCAGGCCTTCTCGACGCCCGTGTCGCTGGCCGACGTGCGGCGCGAGAAGATCGCCGCCGTGATGGCGCGCGGAGCTGCGAAGCAGACTGCGCGCCTCATGTCGCGCGACGAAGCCGCCGCACTGCTCGCGCGGCTGGCCGCTTCGGGCAATTTCAGCTTTTCGCCATCGGGCAAAGCCATAACCGCCGAGATAACCGTCGAAGATATCCGGGCCAAGTTGGGATAATCCGGCGGAAAAACGTACATTTGCATAAATTTTCGGCGCCCTGATCCGGCCGGCTCCATGCGGCTTGTTTTCGGGGCGGAAAATTGAAAACAGCTCCCCGCAGGATCGGGCTTGCGAATGCAGGCCGGGCCGCGTTTGCAGCCCTGAGAGACGGGACGGGGAGAAAACCGCAACAAAACTGAAAAAAGATAATTTATGAACAGGAATTATTTCCAGACGCCCCCGGTGGTGTTGAATCTGATAATCATCAACGTCCTGATCTTCATGGCCACGGCGTTGCTGCCGAAGGCGGGCAATGCGATCATGGAGTACTGCGCACTGTCGCTCGGCACGCCGTTTTTCCATGTCTATCAGTTCATCACCTACATGTTCCTGCATGCCAATTTCGAACATATCTTCTTCAACATGTTCGCTCTCTGGATGTTCGGGCGTACGCTTGAGTATGAATTGGGGCAGAAACGCTTTCTGACCTATTACATGGTCTGCGGCATCGGCGCGGCGCTTATCCAATACCTGACGGCGCTGGCTTTCGGCGAATTCCCGCTGGTGCTGGTCGGCGCTTCGGGCGCCGTGATGGGACTGTTGCTGGCGTTCGGAGTCCTGCACCCCAATGCGGTCATCATGCTGCTGATTCCCCCGATTCCGATGAAGGCCAAATGGTTCGTCGTCATCTACGGCGTCATCGAACTGTTTCTGGGCTGGCGCGGTGTGGGCAATGTGGCGCATTTCGCCCATGTGGGAGGCATGTTGTGGGGCTTCCTGCTGCTCCAATGGTGGAAACAGCGGGGCATAATCCGTTTCTGACCCTATGTCCGAGACCTATTACAGCGGTTATGACAGCGACCGCGGCCGTAAGCCGCGGCGCAGTCTGTTGCTGCGGCTGCTCGATCTGCTGATGACGCTCCTGACGGCCGTAACGGCCGTTACGATGGTCGTCACCTTTTTCGTCCCTTACGTCGATCCGGGCCGGGTGTGGTTCTTCCCCGTGCTGGGGCTGGCTGCACCGGCGGTCTATGTCGTCACGGTTGTTCTGGCGCTCTATTGGATCATCCGCTGGCGGCTGGTGCGGGCCGGAATCATGGTCGCGCTGGTGGTCGTCGGGCTTTTCAAGGTGTCGCTTTTCTACAGACCTGAGTTCCGCCGTAATTACGGCGACGAGAGGTACGACCGCCGCGCCTTCAAGGTGATGACCTATAACGTGCGGGGATTCTACGGCGAGAACGGACTCAGTAGCGTGGGAGACGTGCTGCAGTTGATCGGCGACCATAATCCCGATATCATCTGCCTGCAGGAGTTCAACGCGCGGCTGGCCGGGCAGTCCGACGAGTTCGCATTGCTGGACGAGAAGTACGAAAGCGCCGTTTTCGGACGTACGCAGGCGCCCGATTCGCTTTACGGCGCGCCGCTGGTGATCCTGAGCAAATACCGCATCCTGCGCTCCGGCGTCGTGCTGACCCCCGGCACCTCGGTCTGGGCCGATCTGCTGATCGGCGACGATACGATTCGGGTGTTCAACAACCACCTGCGTTCGACGGCGATCAAGGCGGCCGACAACGACTACCTCACCAGCCGCGGATTTCTCTCCGATACGGCGCGCGAGGACAAACTGCGGAGCATGGCGGGCCGTTTCCGCGAGAACAGCGTGCTGCGTGCCGCGCAGGTGGACAGCATCGCGGTGGTGGTGGAGGCGTGGCGTTCGCGGTGCATCGTCTGCGGCGACTTCAACGATACGCCCATGTCGTACGTTTACCGCACCATGGCCAAGGGCCTGAACGACGCTTTCAGCCAGTGCGGTTCGGGCTATTCGCATACGTTTCGCGGATTTTTCAATACCCTGCGGATCGACTACGTGCTCAGCTCGGAGGGTTTCGATGCGCTCTCGTACGAGGTGCCCACGGTCGATTACTCGGACCACCATCCCGTCGTCGTCCGGCTGCGGAAAAATGCAATGAACAACTAATCCGATATAATTATGATTTTCGACTCTTTGAAAAACAGTGCGCTCTATTATTCGTTGAATCCGCGTCTGGAAAAAGCTTTCGGTTTCATCGCCTCGACCGACTGGGAGAAGATGGAACCCGGTATCCACGAACTCGACGGCAAGGATATTTATGTGAATGTCATGGATACCGAATTGAAGAAGCCCGCCGACGCCAAGCTGGAAATCCACAACGCCTATCTCGACATTCAGGTGCTTGTCCGCGGCGAGCGCGAGACCTTCGGCTGGAGCGAACGTGCCGTCCTGAGCAAACCGCTGGGCGGGTTCGATGCCGAGAAGGATATTCAGCTCTTCGACGACGAGCCGCAGACCTGCTACACGATCCGTCCCGGTCAGTTTACGATCCTCATGCCTGAGGACGGCCATGCGCCGATGGTGGGCGAGGGAAGCATACGCAAGATCATCGTCAAGGTCCGCATGTAGGATCGCCGAGACGATAACACGAAGGCCGGAGTGTATGCTCCGGCCTTCGTGTTATATACGGTTACCGCTTCCTGCAGCCTGCCGGATTGCATTCCGGATGCCGCTGCACCTGTTATTTCCCGATGCCGTAATAGCGGAATCCGGCGTTCAGCGCCTCCTCCTTGTCGAGGATATTGCGGCCGTCCACGATGATGTTGTCGCGCATGGCCGAACGCAGGAGCGTCCAGTCGGGCATGCGGAACTGCTTCCACTCGGTGATCAGCGCGACGGCGTCGGCTCCTTCGGCGGCTTCGTACATCGACGCGGCATGATAAACGCGCTCTTCGCCGAGCCTGCGGCGGGATTCGTTGGCTGCGACCGGATCGTATGCGCGGACCGTCGCTCCCGCTTCGAGCAGCCGGTCGATCACGACCAATGCCGGTGCTTCGCGTATGTCGTCCGTTTCGGGTTTGAAGGCGAGTCCCCAGACGGCTACGGTCTTGCCGCGCAGGTCGCCCAGCGCCAGCTGCAATTTGTCGAAAACGATCGACTTCTGGCGTTCGTTGACCCGCTCCACGGCTTCGATCACCTGCATCGTGTAGCCGTGTTCGTGTGCCGTGTGGGCCAGCGCCTTCACGTCCTTCGGAAAGCACGAGCCGCCGTAACCGCAGCCCGGATAGAGGAATTTGCTGCCGATGCGGGCGTCGGAACCGATTCCTTTGCGGACCATCTCGACGTCGGCGCCTACCAGATCGCACAGGTTGGCGATCTCGTTCATGAACGAAATTCGCGTCGCCAGCATGGCGTTGGCGGCGTATTTGGTCATCTCGGCCGAGGGAATGTCCATGAACAGCACGCGGAAATTGTTGATCAGGAACGGCCGGTAGAGCTTGGTCATCAGCTTGCGCGCCCGTTCGCTTTCGACGCCCACGACCACGCGGTCGGGCGACATGAAGTCCTTGACAGCCGCGCCCTCCTTCAGAAATTCGGGGTTCGAAGCGACGTCGAACGGCACCTTGCACTTCCGCCGGGCAAGCTCTTCGCGGATTACGGCCTTGACTTTCTGCGCAGTACCTACCGGAACGGTGCTTTTGGTCACCAGCACCGTATATTTCTTGATATTCCGCCCGAACGTGCGGGCCACTTTCAGCACGTATTTCAGGTCGGCCGAGCCGTCCTCGTCGGGCGGCGTGCCTACGGCCGAGAAGACCACCTCCACGTTGTCAAGACAATCCGTGAGTTCGGTCGTGAAGTGCAGACGGCCCTCTTCGACATTGCGCCGGACGACCTCTTCCAGCCCCGGTTCATAGATCGGGATGACGCCGTTGTTCAGCCCGTCGATCTTCTTTTTGTCTATATCGACGCACGTGATGTCGAGGCCCATTTCGGCGAAACAAGCCCCCGAAACCAGACCGACGTACCCCGTTCCTACGACTGCGATTTTCATATTGTGAGTTTTTGGTGTGTGTATGTTCAGCGGCGGAAGCGCTCGGCGACGCCGTCGGCGAACCGGCTGCAGAAGTCGTGGCAGCCGGACGAGAAGCCCTGCTTCATCTCCACGGGATCGCAGATCGGCTCCCACTTCATGCGCTGCGCGAATTCGCCCATGCCGCGCACGGCGGCCCCGGCCCAGCAGAACGATCCGAACCACCCGAAGTTGCGCTGCGGGACGCAGCGAGCGGCGATCAGGTCGAGCAGGCGCGCCGCGGGCGGGTAGATGCCTCCGTTGTAGGTCGGCGCGCCGACGATCAGCGTGTCGTAGCGGAACACGTCGCGCAGCACGACCGATTCGTCGGCGAACGAAAGGTTGTACATGACGATCGGGCCGACGCCCCGGCTCGCAAGCTCGCGGGCGATGCGTTCGGCCATCTGCTCCGTGTTGCCGTACATCGAACCGTAGGCGAGCACTACGCCGGGTTCTCCCTCGTAGCGGCTCAGACGGTCGTAAATATCCATTACCTGCGGAATCTGCCGCTGCCATACGGGACCGTGGGTCGAACAGATGGTCGTGGGGTTCAGTCCGCGGACCTTTGCCAGCGCTTTCTGCACGGGCCCGCCGTATTTGCCCACGATGCAGGCGTAGTAGCGGCGCATCTCGTCCCAGTAGCGCGACGGGTCGAGCTGCGAATCGGTGATGCCGCCGTCGATAGCCCCGAACGTGCCGAAAGCGTCGCCAGAGAAGAGCGTCCCGGCTTCGGCGCACCACGTGACCATCGTTTCGGGCCAGTGTACCATCGGCGCCATGTAGAACGAGAGCGTCTTCGCGCCGAGCGAAATCGTGTCGCCCTCCTTGACTTCGAGCGTCCCGGCGTCGATGCCGTAGAAGCCTTGGATCATTTGCAGCGTCTTGGCGTTGCCGACGATCCGGATGTCGGGGTAGAGCAGGCGCAGGGCGCGGATGGACGACGAGTGGTCCGGCTCCATGTGATTGACCACGAGGTAGTCGATCGGGCGGTCGCCGATCGTCTCGCGGATATTTTCGAACAAACGGCTTCCGAAAGCCTCTTCGACGGTGTCGATCAGGGCGACCTTCTCGTCTGCGACCAGATATGCGTTGTATGAAACTCCGTGGGGAAGCGACCAGAGTCCTTCGAAACGGGTTGTCGTGCGATCATTGACCCCGACGTAATGAATGCCGGGCAGAATTTCGGTGATGTTCATAATATGTGACGTATTTTGTCCAAAGATAGTGAAAAATGTGCCAAAACGGAAATCGGGAGCTATCCGGCTGTCCGTCTGATGTTTCTGTAAATATAATTTCTCTTCCGGAGGGCAAATATAACAGTTTTTTGGACATGAACGGCGTTTGCGTCCGGAAATCGGCCGCCGGTGGGGTGTGAATGACTCCGGCATGAAAAAATCTCCGGTCATAAGACCGGAGATTCTCTGTTTTGACCTTTGCGGACAAAATACTTGGGGGGGGGCCGCCCGCCCGCCCCAGCCGTACCGCCGAACGGGTGGATTTCATCACGGCGGCGCCCTCCTTGACCGAATTCGGAATCGTGCTGCGCTCGTATACGCTCACTTCCGTAACGTTCGTGGCGCTGGTCAGCGTCAGCGTGCTGCCAGATTCGTTGAACGAAATGTCGTAGGTGCTTCCGAAGTTCTTGCCGCCGCTGTATTTTCCGCTGAGCACGTCGTTCTGCACCTGATAACTGCCGGTGAATTTCTGGTATTTTACCTCGGCGAGCCTTTGGTATATCTCGAAGGTATTGTCCGCATGGAACGAGAGGTAAATATCGAAATCCTGCGGAGTCTCGCCCGTCCATGTCTTGAGCTGCCACTCGCCGACGAGCAGCTTTGCCGTGGGCGAAACCTTCTCCTTGTCCGACGATCCGCAGCCGGCGAACAGACACAGGCCCAATGCGACCAGTACGATATAGATAGTCTTTCTCATAGTTTTCTACGTTTATATTATAACCAACCTCCGTTGCCGGCTTGTACCGAGCGGGCGATGATCGCGAACTCCTTGGTGATCTCCATGCCGCTCATCTCTCCGTTTGCCGAGGAACTTCCGGCCATGGCCTTGATCTTGATCTTGGCGACGCCCGGTTTGGTGCATTTGATCTGCAGTTTTCCATACGAGAACGCAGGCGCGGCGGTGATCCCCAGCTTGTCCATGTCGGCCTGCGACATTTCGGCGCTCTTGTAGGTCAGGTTCGCCGAAGCCTGCCCGAAGAACTTGTCGAGCGAGAGCACCTGCTGTACGCCGACTTTAGCCGGCAGGCAGGGCGTGCCTTCGATCTGCATCAGCAGCTGGTAGGCATCGATCGATCCGGTGCCCATATTCTTGCGGTAGTTGCGGAGTACCATGCCGTTTTTGGTGCCGCCGATGATATAGGAGTCGATGTCGTTTACGGCAGTCAGGAGCATCGATTTGAACTCGTCCACCGTGTAATGCCTGCCTTTGGCCAGCGCGTAGGAGAGTCCCAGCGCAGCGACGCCCGATACGTGGGGGCAGGCCATCGAGGTGCCCTGCATGTAGCCGTAGTCGGCTCCGTCGGTGCCGAGTTCTGCGGGCAGCTCGGAAGGCAGTGTCGAAAGCACCAGCGCGGCGCTGGTTCCTGCGGGCGAGATGCTGGCGTCGCCGCCCGGAGCCGCGACGTTGCAGCCGGGACCGTAATTCGTGTAGTAGGCCGGCAGGTAGTCCGGGCCGAACGAGGTGACCGAAACGTAGCTGCGGTAGCCGCCCGGATAACTCGCGAAGTTGGTGGCGTCGTTGCCTGCGGCGAAGATCGCAAGACCTCCGTCGAGTACGTCGTTGTTCTTTTTCGAGACGAAGTAGTCGATCGTCTCTTTCTCGACAGAATAGTTGTTTTCGTAATACCTGTCCGAGTTGAGAGGAGCCTGAGTGGGATAACCCCACGAACACTGGATGATCGAGGCGCCGTTGTCGGCGGCGTATCTGATCGCTTGGACCGAAGTCGAGATGGTGCCGCCCTTGCCGCCCGAAAAAATCTGGCACGACATGAGTTTCACGCCGTCGTTGCTGCCCGTGCCGCCCGCTACACCGCAGACGCCTTTGCCGTTGTTGTTCACGGCGGCTACCGTACCTGCGACGTGGGTGCCGTGGCCCGAATCGCCGTCGTACTTGCCTTTATTGTCATAATGCGATACACTCCATGTAAGCTTGGTCGAATTCGTGGCGAAGTTGTATCCGGGAACGCCGCTTCCGTCGGGATTTACCCACATGTTGTCGGCCAGATCGGGATGGGTGTATTTCACGCCTTCATCGACGATGGCGACGATGATCGAAGGGCTGCCGCCGGTCAGTTTCCATGCCTCCGGAACATTGATGTCGGCGCCTGCGGCCGTCGTAGCCGCGAACATTTTGTCGCCGTTATTGCTGTAGTGCCACTGGCTCGGAAGTCCGGGATCATTGAAGCCGTTGCCGGAGAAATCGGCGCGGGTCGTCCCCGTCTCGTCGATTCTGAAAGGCATGGGATTGCCGACCGATGCCTTTTGCAGTTTCGTGTCGAATTGTATGCGGCTCACTTCAGCCACTCCGGCCAGCTCCCTTGCGGCTTTCTCCAGATCCGCGCCTTGGCCGAAAGTGAGTATGTACCATTTATGCAGCCCTGCGGCGCGGGTCTGCTCTTCGCTCCGGGCGTCGTAAGTGAAAAGGCGTTCCAGCGAAACGATCTCCAGACGGCTCAGAACGTCGTCTACGGAGGCGACTCCCGAACGTGTCGCCGCAGTGCGGGTTGCGGCAGCGGTGCTTTCGATGGTTTCGACCGCACGGTCGTTGAAATAGACCAGAAGCGTTTCGGCCGCCGCATCGGCGGAGGTGTTGACGATCTTGGCCGACGGAGTCTGCGCGGAAGTACCCCCCCCCGCGTTATTATCCGTATCCGGATCGGTCGTACAGCCCGCCAACAGCAGGAATGACGCAAAAATGAGTAGTTTTCTGTTGTTCATAAACTATGATTTTGGATAGATGACAAAAGATAGGCTCTGCAAATCTTCCGGAGCGGATTTACAGGGAGTATATGCCGCCGGGGTATGGTTCAAAAAAGATTCCATAAATGGTTCGTAACGGAAGATTAAGATACAAATATGCGATTTTGTGCGGATTTATGCAAATTATTATTCTATTTATTATTTTATGGTGACAAACCGCCTTGCCTGCATCCCGATCGCAGACCTCTCCGGCAATCGGCTGCGCTTCGGCAGCAAGCGGATGAAGAGTATATTGACGACATGAGTCCGGTGCAATACCGAACTCATGCAGATGAAACGATGGTAATCCCTCTAAAATTTGGGAGGAGTCATTATCGAATGACTCCTCCCACCCCTATTGATCAATAATGCAAGCGCTCCTTATTCGAGCTTTGCAGCTTTTACATTGACGTCGATCTGAAACGACTGCGGAGTATCCGATAATTTATGGTACCGGATTACAGTATTGACGTTCGTCAGAGCAGCGGCTTTGGCGGGAGCGCCGGCAGCCGATTTCTTAACCATCTTGAACGGTCCGACCGGATGATCTCCCGATGTAAATCCTGCTGCGGGACCATAAGATCCGTAGCTGCCTCCGGTATCTATGAAATATCCTACCGTACCTACGGTAAACTCCTCGCCGTCCGAGAACTTGCCCTTATAGCAGGAAACGGAAGCTGTTCCGTCGGAATTCATAACGCCGGTCAGAGCCGGGTAGCTGCCAGAGACGATATAGGTGCCCGATGCTGCGATTCCGCGGGCGATAAGATACGGCGTACCGTTGGGATCCGAATACGGGAGTTCTTGCCCGTTTATGATCTCGAACGAATTGTTGGTTGCTTTGAAGTCGGCAGTTCCCGCCCAAGTCAGTCGGCGGACCGAAATATCCCAGCCGGTCAGCGAATAAGAGGTGTTGGCGACCTTCTTGGCAAGCGTGATGTCGAATGTAATCGGCTGCTTGCTCTTTTCGGACGACGTACTGGTGACGGTCCATGTACCGAGCCATGCTTGGTATTCCGGCGACATCGGATCGCCCTGACCGCTCATGAAAGCGGTGCCCTTTGCCAGTTCCGTGATCGGATAGATCCAGCCGTTTACGATTTTAAGACCGAATGCGCAGGGTATGTACTCCGTGTCAGAATCTACCGTCAGCGTTTTCATCATTTTGCCGAGCGACAATTGGTTCATCGACGTGATTCCGTCCATCAGTTCGTACAGAATCTCCTCATCCGATGCACTTGCGAATGCACTCGACGGCACGACGTCGAAATAGTAGTACTCGTTTGCAACAGTCGGCGTCGTTTCTACGTTGACCGAAGTAGCCTTGATGTCCGATACGGCGAAGGTGAACTTATTGTTGGATACCGTTTCCTGAATCCGGGCGCCGCTCATCTCGTCGGTGAACATGCCGCCGCTCCAAGTCATCTCCTCGATCGACACTCCGTCGACAACCAGCGGCTCATAGAACTTGAGTCCGGTATCCTGCGTGTAGATGAAGCTTGCGGGAATCGTTCCGTTTTCAGTCACAACCGAAAAATAACGGGAGTTATAACCGGCCGCCACCTCGCGCGAAATGTCGTAGGTCTTGCCGTTGAGAACGAGTTCGTAGGACCGGAAATTGTCCATCTTGGTCACATCCGCAGAATATTTGCCGAACATCGTGTTCCATGCGGTTTCCGGCAGGGGAGTCAGCACGATGGTGTTCTGGGTCTTCTTGCCGCGCAGAACGACTTTGTCGGCCGCGTAGCTCATGATGATGAACTCGCTGTCGCCTCCCATACCCGTATTGGTCGGGCCGATACCGGAGTTCGGCTCCGAATAGATATGGAAGTACGGATTGTAAGTGTCGAAATTGATCGTGGGACCGTAATCCTGATCGTACGAGTAGAGACTCTCGGCGGTCTTGCCGGCGCCTCCCGCTTCGGAAGTTACGGTAACCGTTCCGTTCTGGAATTTCATGTAGATCGCAATGCCTCCGTACTCCTGCGTCGCACTGGGATAGTACTCCATCAGCCAGCCGTTGGCAGCTCCGGTCAGCGCCTTTTCGGTGCCCTCCTGCACCTCGCGGATTCGCTCACTGGCCGTTTTGCCGAAAGCGTCCTTGTCGTCTTTGAGGCACGAAGAGAGGACAAGCGGCAAAACCGCTAATAATATGATAAGTTTTTTCATCTCTTTTACGAATTAAATGTTATAATCGAGCGACCAAATCTCATTCTGCCGACGTAATACCACTTTTCGCAGTTCATCGATATTGATATCCCATGTGCTGAGCATGTAGGCACGCATGATATCGTTCTTCTGTTCGAGAAGCGGACGTCCGGCGCTGCCGCCTTGTGCGAGAATGGCTTCCCATTCGGCTGCCGTCGAGGTTACGTAGAGCGAGAGCTGTTCCACGAAATCCTCATCGGGAGCCTTCGACGAATAACGCGTGATAAACCCGGCCTGACGAGCCGCTGCATCCGTCCGATAGGTGTCGAAGCATGCGTCGCCGACGTAGCTCGAAGGCGTCACGGCGTTGAAGTCGGTCGAGTAGGGCCGCGTCTGGTGGAGGATGTGACCGAACTCATGGTGCATGGTCTTGAAGAATAGCTCGTTGAGCTGGGCAATATTCTTCGTGCTCAGCAGATAGTCGATGATGTTTACCTGATAAAGGGTCATCATCTTACCGCCTTCGGCCACACCGAGTACGATGTTGTTGTTTTCGTTATAGGCCGGCGAACCGATAACATGGACGATCTTCGGGAAGTTCTCGCTGATGAACTGCCTGTTGCCCGTCACTTCGTCGTAAACCTGCAGCGTCAGGTGCAGCGTCAGCTTGGCCAGTTTGATCGCCTGTCCGTAATCCGCGGGAGTCAGGTTGTAGTCCATGTCGCCCAGAACATCTTTGAAACGATATTTGAAATCGATGTTGTAGGGTTCCAAATAGTTCTTGGCAAGCCATCTGTCGAAATCGTTCTCGACGGTAGGCGAGTCGAGGACAGCACTCGTCTTTTTCAGGTCGTCCTCGGAGCAGCCCGCCAAAACGAACACTCCGAACACTGCCGTCATAAGTAATATAATATTCTTTTTCATCGTATATCCTGTTTTATCGTTAGCATCTGATTATCTCGGGTTAGGAGTCAGGCCTGCGGCAACGACATCCATCGGCAGCTGCATCGCGCAGCGCGGGTCGCGGGCGTGCAGTTCGTCGGTAACGCTTCCGAGCGTGTTGTAGCTGGCCAGCTTGCGACGATAGATCGTAATGCCGTAACGTTTTACGTCGAACCAGCGCAAACCGAGGTGTACGGTCTCCACACGGCGCAGATGCAGCAGCGCATAGCACATGTTGGTCTGCGTGCCGGCTTCGAGCGGGAAAGCCGTCTCGCCGAAAGGTTTCTTCACCGTGGGGTTGGCCGGAGTGTACTCCCTCGTGTTCTGCGCCCACTGGTTGACACTGGCTTCGGTGAGCGTCTGGGCGCCGGATTTCACATATTTGCTGATCCAGAGGTTCATGTCGTTCAGAGCCGGGCCGTATTCCTTCTTCATGATGTAAGCCTCGGCGCGGCAGAGCAGCGTCTCTTCGGCCGTAAATGCGGGGAAAACCGTATGCGCGAGTCCCGTCTGCATCACCGGGTCCTTGATCTCGAAGAGGCAGGGCGCACGCCATGCGAAACACTTGTCGGCTTTACCGGTATTCATTGAATACGGCGCAGAGTAGAGCGTATAGCTGCTGCCCCATGGAGCCGTCGGAGCGCGGAAGGTTTCGGTCTGATCCAGCCAGTTACCGTGGGAGAACCCGGTGTAGGCATTGTAAGGACCGAACGAAATGCCGGGAGCATCGGTTATCGAGGTCTGCAGCAGCAGATTGCACTTGTGCGAGTAGTCGATATAGTCCATCGTGCGAAGCAGGGTCTGTCCGTCGGCCGACTGCAGTCCCAGTTTGCCGTTCGCCTCAAGGTCGCGCATCATCGTTTCGGGAGCGCTTCCCAGCACTACCTTCGCGGCGGCGATACACTCGTCCCACTTCTGATAGAAGAGGTAGAAACGAGCTGCAAAAGCATAGGCGGCCTTCTGGTTGAAATGGTACTTCGGCACCGAGTAGAACTCGTCGGTGATCAGCGGCAGACCCTCGATCAGGTCGGCGTCGATCTTGGAATAGACATCGGCCAGCGTACCGCGGGTGTATTTGGGGTTGAGTATCGTTTCGGCCTTCTCCATGTAGGGGATGCCAAGGTCTTCCGACGCATACTGCGGATTGTAAGCCTGACAGAACATATTGGCCAGACAGAAATGAGCGTATGCACGGCAAATGAGCGCTTCGCCCTTGGCGGCCTTCAGCTGCGGGGTGTCGGCGCCGCCCAGTTCCTTGATGGCGTCGAGCGCTTGGTTGGCAGCGGCAATCGCCATGTAATACTGACTCCATACGGCCTGAGGCGCTTCGTTGGTAACGGCCGCCGTAACGTCCTGCCAGCGGTAGTACTCTTCCTGTTCGGGTCCGAAGTCCGGTGAAACCAATGCCGTTTCATCGACATTGTCCGATGCGTATTCGCAGGTTACGGGGTAGGTATGTTCGGAATATGCCGAAACCAGCAGACTGGTGATCTTGTCGCTCGAATCGAGTTCGGTTCGGTTGTTCGGCATCTCATCCAGAAAGTCGTTACAAGCGGGAAGCGCCACGAGGGCAGCCGCGAGTACGATTAGCGTGGTTATTTTTTTCGTATTCATATTTTTCATCTTTAGCGTCTGTTATAAACCGATTTTCAGCGTCAGCGTAAATTGCTTGGGCACCGGAACCGCAACACCGCCGGTATTGAAGAATTCGGGATCCTGACCGTTGAGCTTCTTGTCGGCATAGATCAGGAAGAGGTTCGTAGCCTGAAGTTTAAGCGACATGTTCGAGAAACGGAGTTTCTTGATCCAGCGCTTCGGGAAGTCGTAGGTCAGCGAAATCTCCTTCATGCGGATGAAGTCGCCCTTGGCGATACGTGCCGTCGAATAGTTGTAGGCATTGTAAGCGCGCGAAAGGTAGTTGTCCTTCTTGACCTGACGCTTGTTGGCGATAACCGGAATATCCGTATGGTTCTCATCGCCCGGACGCATCCAGCGGTTGCGGAACTCGCGCGGCATGGAGAGCAGGTCGCTGTAGGATTCGGAGAAGACCGGATCCAGACGGATCACATTGCCGAACGAGTAGGTGATGAAGACATTGAGCTTGAAGCCGTAGAGACGGAACATGTTGCCGAAGCTACCGAAATCCGTCGGATCGGCCGTACCCGAATACTTCAGATGTCCGAGGTTGTTACGCTCTTGGAAGTTGATCGAGGTGGTCGTGAGCTGGCCTTTCTCGTTGATGAACTGCGGGATACCCTCGTCGTTCAGGCCTTGGAAGTCGAACGAGAAGATCGAACGCGAAGGATAGCCTTCCATACCGAAACCGGTGCCCGATACGAGGTCGATGGCACGCTTGTACGACATCAGGTCGGTCACCTCCTCTTTCAGGTGCGAATAGATGAAGTCCGTAGACCAGCTGAAATTCTTGGTTTCGATGTTGCGGGTCGAAAGAGTCAGCTCGACACCCGAAGATTTCAGACCGGCGACGTTACCGTATTTCATCACCTGACCGCCGATACCCTGCGTGTTGATCACACCGATCAGGTCGTGGTTGTCACGCTTGTACCAGTCGGCTGCGAGGCTGATGCGGTTGTTCAGGAAGCCCATGTCGATACCGACGTTCACCTCGTTCTTCTTCTCGTAAGTCAGCTCGCTGTTCTCCAAGTCGTAAATCGTCAGACCCGACTCGGTAACACCGGCCGAAGGACGCCACGGGGTATTGCTCGTAATGACGACGCGCGAGTTGGTCACGAAGCTGGGGCCGCGGTCTGCGGTCAGCGAGTAGGAAGCCTTCAGCGACAAGTGCGACAGTGCGGGACGCAGCGCCTCGAAGAAATTCTCTTCGTGTACGTTCCATGCACCGGCGACGTTCCATGTCGGCAGCCAGCGGGCGCTGCGGCTCTTACCCATGCGGTTCGTTCCTTCGTAACGGAAGGTTCCGTTGAGGGTGTAGCGGCCGTTCCACGAATAGGTGCCGTTGAAGAAGAAAGCGACGTTGCGGTAATGGGTGTCGGCCAGACCGAAGTAGTCGGTGTTCTCCTCCTTGCCTTTCTTGAATACCTCGTAGGCGTAGAAGGGGATCAGGCCCATCGAGTACTGCATACCCCAGCCGTTGAACCAAGATTCGTGACGGTCGCTCTGGTTGACCTCCATACCTCCGTAGAGGTTGATGATGTGCTGGTTGTTGATCTCCGTATTGTACGAAGCGGCAAAACGGAAGTCGTACGACAGCATGTTGTTGTCGCGGCGCTTGTAGATACCGCCCTTGGGCAGGATCGAAATAGGCACTGCATACGCATTGTCGGGATCGGTATACAGGAACGGGTTGTTGTCACGGATCACCGTAGTAGCCATTGCACGGTAGGCGCGGGCCTGATTCGAATAGTCCGTAATATTGTGCTCCTGCGTCGTAGCCGAATATTTGATGGCGGCCAGTGCGCTCAGTTCGAGGCCCGTGACGGGCTTGTAACGCAGCTCCGCTTGGAATTTCGTATCCACGACGTTGAGATCGATGTAGTTACGCCCAAGTTCGTCGATAATGTTGAACGGAGCGTAGTTGCGCGTGTAGAATTCATCGGGATCGAGCGTCCGGGACGAATTCATGGCATAAGAGTAGGGGTTGATGTCGAAATCGCGCTTCACCTCGCCGAATACCACGTCGGTCGTCGCCGCCAGCGTACCCGGAGCCGTTTGCTTACGGTAAGAACCGCTCGAAATCAGGTTCAGCGTCAGATTGTCGAAGATATTATAGGTAGCATTGAGGTTCGCCGTATAACGCTCCACCTCGCTGGCCTTGGTCCATCCCGGATCGAACATGGCGCTCATCGAAGCGTAGTACTGCGACTTCTCGGTACCGGAACTGAGGCTGATCGAGTGCGTGTGCATCAGCGAACTCCGGAAAAGCTCCTTGAACCAGTCCGTATTGCGGTACTCGGCCTTACGCAGGTAGCGGTTGCGCGCAGCCTCCGTATTTTCGAGTTTGCCCGTGTTGACCAGCTCCCACATCTTACCGTAAACACCGCTCGAAGAGGCGTTTGCGATAGTCGAGTTGTTGAGCCAGCCTTTGGCGGCCATTTCCTGATATACCGACATCTGATCCTGAGAATTCATGATGTTGAAATCGGCGTAGCGCGGCGTCATACGGAACGTATAGTCGCCGGTATAGCTGATGCGGCTCTCGCCTGCACGACCCTTCTTGGTCGTGACGACGATCACGCCGGCCATTGCGCGTGCACCGTATATGGAAGTTGCGGAACCGTCTTTCAGAATGCTGAAGCTCTCGATGTCGTCGGCGTTGAGACCTGCGATGGCGGAGCTGATCAGCGTCGTGGCGTCACCCGAAGAGAGTGCGTCGGCGTCGATGTCGATCACGTCCTCCATAATCACGCCGTCGACCACCCAGAGGGGTTTCGAGCTGCCGAAGATCGACGTCGCACCGCGGACGCGGATCTTGGGAGCGGTACCGAAAGTACCCGATACGTTCTGCACCGAGACACCGGCCGAACGGCCTTCCAGACCGCGGCTGATATCGGCCATACCCGAAAGTTTCACATCCTCGGCGGAAAGGCGGTCCGCCGCACCCGTAAAGAGACGTTTGTCGGTCTTGGTCATACCCGTAACCACGACGGACTCGATAGTCTGCTCGTCAGGAACAAGGGTAATCTGCATGTTCGGACGGATCTTCACATCCTGCGTAACATACCCCAAATAGGAGATTTGCAGTTCCTCGGATTTCGCCGGAACATTGTTCATAACGAAAAATCCCTGCTGATCGGTGGATACACCGATGGTCGTACCTTTGACGATAACCGAAGCGCCGATCACGGCCGCTCCGTTTTCATCAACGACACTACCGCGCACTTGTTTGGCTTGGGCGAATGCCCCCGCTGCAAACACAAGTACTCCAATTAACGATAGTAGGATTTTTTTTACCATAAGCGTTAATCTATTAGTTAATTTTTTAAAATAGAAAGCCAGCATCCTCTATTCGGGTTTGCAGATATCCCCAATGGTTTGACCTTCAGTACCGTTTTCGATTTTCGATGCCGGAAAAAGGCGCGAACGCAGGCACCTTTGCAACTATACGGCCACCTGAAAACACCAAACAACTCACTCAAGATCAACTGATTGAAAATAACCGAACAGGTAAGAACGTTACCAGAGTATAACCTTTCCGGGATGCTTGCGGGCTGAAACCGGAGCCGGAAACCGGGTGGAAAGTGCATAAAAAATGTGCGGCATCTAACGATGCCGCACATGGCGCCAGAGGGGAGCGATCCCGCCTGCGATGTTCTATAAAAGCCGGATCGGAACCGTCCGGGAACTCTTCATCACGGCCGCTCCGTTTTTGACCCCGTCGGGAATCGCGGCGCGCACATAAACGCCCGTCTCGGCGACGCCCGTGGCGCTGGTCAGCGTCAGCGTATTGCCCGACTCGTCGAAAGTGATGTCGTAAGTGCTGCCGAACGGCTTGCCGTCGCTGTATACGCCGCCGAGCATCCCGTTTCTGATCTCGTATTTTCCCGAATACTTCTGGTAGCCCACCTGCTCGATCCGCTGGTATATTTCGAACGAACGGTCCGCGCCGAAGGAGACATAGGCATCGAAATCCCGCGGAGCTTCGCCGTTCCACGTTTTGAGCTGCCATTCGCCGGCAAGCTGTTTTACCAGCGGCGACACCTTCTCCTTGTCCGACGATCCGCAGCCGGCGAACAGACACAAGCCCAGTGCGGCCAGTACGATATAGATAGTCTTTCTCATAATCTTCATGCGTTTATATTACAACCAACCTCCGTTTTCGGTCTGTACCGCGCGGGCGATGACGGCGAACTCTTTGGCGATCTCCATGCCGCCCATTGATGTCCCCGTGCCGAGACCGCTGCCTCCGGCAACCGCCCTGACCGTTATTCGGGCTACGCCCGGCTTGGTGCAGTGCAGTCTCAGCTTCCCGGACACGAAGGTCGGCTCCGCCGAAATACCGAGCTTGGTCCTGTCAGCCTGCGAGATCTCGACGCCGAGATAGGTCAGGTTCGCCGAAGCCTTGCCGAAGTACTTGTCGAGCGAAAGCTGCTGCTGTACGCCGACTTTCGCTTTCAGGCAGGGTGTGCCCTCGATCTGCATGAGCAGTTGGTAGGCGTCGATCGCTCCCGTACCCATCTGCTTGCGGTAATTGCGCAGCTGCATGGTGGTCAGGGATTGTTTGGTGCCGTCGAGGTAGGTGTCGATGTCGTTCACCGAAGTCAGAAGCATTGATTTGAATTCGGCCACCGTATATTGCTTCCCTTTGGCCAGCGCGTAGGAAAGCCCCAGCGCGGCGACGCCCGATACGTGCGGGCAGGCCATCGAGGTACCCTGCATATAGCCGTAATCCGACTGGTAAAGCTCGGACGGAAGCGTCGAAAGCACCTGCGCGGCGCTGCTTCCCGAAGGCGAGATATAGGCGTCGCCGCCCGGAGCCGCGACGTTGCAGCCCGGACCATAGTTCGTGTAGTAGGCCGGCAGATAGTCGGGCGAGAAGGCGGTGACCGAAATGTAATCGCGGTAAGCGCCCGGATAACCGGACATGGCCTTGGCGTCGTTGCCCGCAGCGAAAATCACAAGTCCGCCGTCGAGAACAGCGTTGTTTTTCGTCGCGATGAAGTAGTCGATCGCCTGCTTTTCGATCCGCGCTCCGCTGGCGTAGGCGTTGTCGGTCGTGACCGCTCCGGCCGGGTAGCCCCACGAACACTGGAGAATCGACGCCCCGTTGTCGGCGGCGTATTTGATCGCTTCGGCGGAAACGGCGGCCGAACCGCCCTCGCCGCCCGAAAATATCTGGCACGACATGAGTTTCACGCCGTCGTTCCTGCCCGTGCCTCCCGCGATGCCCGACACGCCGACGCCGTTGTTGCTGACGGCGGCCACCGTACCAGCGACGTGGGTGCCGTGGCCCGAATCGCCGACGTTCTTGCCTTTGTCGTCATAAGCTTCGACGTCCCATGTCAGCCGGCTCGTGCCCAGCGCGAAGTTGTAGCCGTAAACGTCGTCGGCATAGCCGTTGCCGTCGTCGTCGCGGCCCGTCGTACCGCTCTGCTCGGCCTTGTTGATCCACATGTTGGCCGCCAGATCGGGATGCGAGTACTTGATGCCCTGATCGACGATCGCCACGGTCAGCGACGGATCGCCCGCGGCGAGTTTCCACGCCTCCTCCACGTTGATATCCGCTCCGGCGCGCGTCGTTTCGGCAAATATCCTATCGCCGTTGTTGCTGTAGTGCCACTGGTCCTTGTAGCCGGGATCGTTGAAACCTCCGGCGGCGGCGCGCGTCGCCGCCGACCCGCCCCTGTAGGGACAGGCCCTGTTGTCCGAAGCCAGCTGCAGTTTGGTGTTGAACTGCACGAAGCTCACCTCCGAAACGGCGGCGAGCCGCCGTGCCGCTGCGTCCAGATCGACTTCCTCGTCGAACGTTACGATATACCATTTATGCAGTCCCGCCGCGCGGGTGCGCTCTTCGGCGGCCGGATTGCAGGGAAATACGCGGCGCAGCGAAGTGACGCCCAGTTGTGTGAAGATGTCGTCCACGGGTGCTATCCCGGAGCGCGTCGCCGCCGTACGCGTAATCGCCGCAGCGGCGGCGGTCTGTTCGACGTCCCCGACGGCATCGCCGTCGAAATAGATCAGCAGTTCGCCCCGCGCGGCATTCGCGGGAGCATGGACGATTTTGCGCAGGGCGGCCGCCGGAGCCTCCTTGCCGCCGCTCTCTTCCATCGGGTCCGAGGCACAGCCCGCAAGGAACAGCAGCGCGAGCAGTAAAATTTTCTTGTCAGTCATGGTAGGTGAATTTAAAAAGGGAACCGGCCTCGCGGGCCGGCTCCCCGGTGATAGTCGTACTGTCCGAACAACAGTTTTTTATTCGGTTATTTTCGCGCCGGTCCTGCGGGTGAAGTCCGCACTCCGGGCGGCGATTCCCTGACGGAATTCCACCTTGGCCTTGGCGGCGCCCAAAGCGGGCATGCCGACGATTTCGCACTCACGGCCGCGGTCGGCGGGCATTCTGTTTTCGCCGACAATTACTTTCGCAAGCTCCGGCCCGCGGAGTTCCACATAATTGCCGGGCTGCACGGAGAGCGCCTTTACCACGGAAGCCATATCGGCGGCCGGATACAAATCCGGGTCTGCGAGCAGCAGCCATTCATGGAAGACGATGCCTCCTTCGCCGCCGGAGAATTTATTCGTCGCAGGATCGTAGTCCGCATAGATTCCGAACCACATACCCGTGAACGTCAGATTGTTCGACGCCTGAAGCTGGGGATTGGGCACGAAAGCCACCAGTCCGTCGGCCACCGGCGCGCCCAAAAGCAGGCCGCGTCCGTTGTAAACTCCGTCGTCACCCTCGGCCGTATAAGCCACGTTCACGAAGTAATCCGTTCCCTGAAGCGTCACGTTGCCGATCAGCTGCGGAGCGAGTACGTAGAGAAGGCCGCCGCTCCACGCCATATACTGCGATTCGCCGGCATTGAACGCCTGAGGAGCGCCCGTAAGTCCGGACACCTTCACGTAGTCGCTGAATACGTTGTCGAAATCCGCATATCCGGAAGTCGTTCCTCCGTCTTCGACGACTACCTGTCCGAAGTACTGACGGGAGGTGTTGCCGGTCTTGTCATAGGCATCGACCGCATAATAATCCCACGTTCCGCAGTAGCCCGCCTTGGTCAGGCCGTTTTCGACATCGTCGTACGTATAGTGGATCTGCAGCGGATCCGGTTTGCCTGCCGTAGTCTGTTGCACGCTGTACAGTTTGCCGTAATAGCCGTTGTAAGCCCACACCAGCAGCACGTAATCCGTACCGGCGTTCAAGCCTTTATGAAGCAGCGAGAGACCCGTGTCGTTGATCTTGTCAATTTCTTCAGCCGTAATTGCCTTGCCGGACGTTTTGGCTATTTCAATCAGGTCCTCGCTGCTTTTACCGGTCAGGTCGGCACTCTTGAAGAGTCCCATGTAGCCCGATTCGATATTTTCACCGAACAGAATGGAGCGGATAGAGTTTTCGGGAGTGTGTCCCTGTGCTTCGAACTCCCACGTAAGCTCCGTACGGACGCTCAGCACGACGGGTTTGTCGTCGCCGGCCTTGACGTAGCCGAATGACAGGAATTCGTAGCCCTGAAGCTCGCCCGCCTCATCGTAAATGTTGGCAACGACGGTGTATTTGCCGGTCTCTTCGAATTGGGCCACGATGGTTCCGTCCGCCGTGATCTCCTTCGACTCGACCGTTCCCGCGTCGATGCCCGCCGAATTCGCCTTGGCGATGGCGTCGCCGAAGACTCCTTCGAAGAAAGCGTATTTCACCTTGGCGACGTCGGCGCCCAGTTTGGCTGCGATTTCGACCTTGCCGTCGGCCGGTTCGCTGTCGGTCAGGGCGAGCGAGAAGTCGTACTCCTCGGCTCCCGGCAGCATCAGACGCTGCATGCCGCCGGCGTTGCCGACATACCAGCCGTCGTCGCCGAACATCAGCAGTACGCTTTTGGCCGGGAATGTAATGACTCCGTTCACGTTGGTGCCGTACCCGCTGCCGTTGAATCCGTTTTCCGGCACCTGCGAGGCGAAGCTGACGATACCGTCGCCGCTGTTGAGGAACACGCCCGTAGACTGTTCGGGCAGCCAGACCTTATCCGGATTCGTCGCGTCGATATAGGTAATGACGTCCGAACGGTTGCCCGACACTTCGGACGGAGACATGTTCAGCAGCGAAGCCAGATACTCCGCCGAGTAGACGTTGCTGATGCGGTAGTAGCCGGGGTTGTCGTCGCGTTCGTAGATCTCCACCTCGCCTTCGCCGTAACGGTTGGGAATTCCGTAGGCGGAGCTGAGAATGTCGTCGCGCCATTTGCCCTTGGTCTCGCCTTTCGGCCCGGTCACGAGGTTCCATTTCACGCGGGTGACGGAGAAGCTGACGCCCGAAGCCTTTTCACCGTAGATGAAGGCGTATTTCTTGTCTTCGATCTGGATGTTGCAGGAATAGGTCGTACCGATTTCGGCGTCGGGAAAAGAGACCTGAAAGGTCGTTTCCGTCGCCCCGTCGTCGAACGAGATTTCCGAAGCGGAGAAGATCGCGTCCTCACTGCCCGTAACGGTTACGGGAACCGTGATGGCATCGGCGTCGTTGGTACGCATGGCCGTGAAGGTCAGTACCGTCGGATCGGCCGGATCGAGTTCGAGGTCCGCGGCGTTGTCCTGCGAGGGGAAGTAAACCCCATAGCAGCCGTCGGCCTCGGATTCGCCGCGGGTGTAGGTCGGATCGTCGGAACACCCTGCGAACACGAAAGTCGCAATAAGCGCGTATAAGAAATATTTGATTGCTTTCATATGTTTTTCGGTTTTAAATCATCCATGAAAACTTACGTTACTGCACCCACGGATCGATGATTCCCACGGGATTGGGGTTGTTCTGCGATTCGAGCGCGGTGTTCTGCTGGGTCTCCGTTTCGGGGATACAGAAGTTCCACCACGGTGCGCGGCCGTCGGTCGAGAAGCGGCAGTTCGAAGGTACGTTCGTGCCGACGTAGCCGGTTTTCAGGCTGTAATTCAGACGCTTGAAGTCGTAGAATACGACGCCTTCGCCCCATAGTTCGATACGCTTGTTCCAGATAATCTCCTCCACGACGTCGGCAGACGACACGGCCGAGGTGCTGAATTCCGGGTCGCGCTTGGCCATGAAGGTTTTGAGCAGCTGGAGACCTGCGGAGGCGTCGGCGTGCGCCGTAGCCTCGGCTTCGATCAGGTACATCTCCTCGACGCGCATCATCGGAATATCGGTAACGTTGCCGACGGAATAGGTCGCCGTCTCGCCTTCGGCGGGATGGAACTTCAGGTTCGCATAGGCCGGGAGGTTGGCGAACTGCGCCGCCGTCAGGTTGGTAATGTCGCTGTAATCGGCATATTTGGCATCGGGTCCCACGAACGCGCGCTTGCGCCAGTCGGTGTCGGATATTTCGTTGTAGAAATTGCTGGTAACGCCTTCGAAAACGTATTTGCCGCCATACCCCCACGTAGCCTCGCTCGAACGCCATGCCGCGAAATTCACAAGGTTGGCGATGCCTTCGGTAGACTGCGGAAGGTACCACATCCACGAATTGTTGGCTTTGTTGAAGCCCGTTTTGGGGTTCAGCCACTCCGCTTCGGTCATGATCGTGCATTTCGAGGCGTCGATGGCCTTGCGGGCATACGTCGCGGCGTCGGCATACTTCGACGAATCGAAGCCGCCCAGCCAGAGGTAAGCACGCGCCTTGATGCCGTAGACCACGGCCAGACTCGGATTGGTCTTCGACGAAGAGGTGTAGTTGGCCAGCAGCGCCTCGGCGTCGTCGAGGTCCCTGAGGATGAATTCGAACATCGCCTCGCGCGTCACGCGCGGATTGTTGCGGGCCATATCCTCGGTGGTGTTCTCATCCACGATCGGGACGGTCAGCCCCTTGACGCCCGAAACGTCGGTGTACTTGTTGTTGAGCGGATCGTACAGTCGGGCCAGATCCAGATAGAGCTGGGCGCGATAAGCTTTGGCAAAGCCCAGATAGCTTTTCTGCGCTTCGGAAAGTTCCACGCCCGCCAGCAGGCCGACCACATCGTTGCTCGATTTGATGAACGTATAGTAGCAGTTCCACGGGAAGCGACATACGGTCTGCGTCGGACCGATCAGAATGCCCGACTGCCAGTAGGTGAACCAGTCATATCCCGAACCTTCGTCGCCGGAGGAGCATATCACGTCGCCCGTGGCGGCGTCCGTAGCGCACATCATGCCCGGATAGCCGAAGTCGAAGCCGTAGTTGTTCGTCCTGCCGTACACCGAATAGGGGTAGGTCATGTTGACGGGGATGGCATTGACGATGGCCTCCACCGCAGTCGGCGAATCGCTGACCTGTCCGGAAGTCGCGCTGTCGGTGGGGAAGGTCTCTTTGATACAGCCCGTGAGCGCCATGGAGCAGACAAGGGCGAGTGTCGTTGTTTTCAATATGTTTTTCATTTCAATCCCTGTTTTATCCGTTAGATTAGAACTGTACGGTTACACCGCCCGAAATAGTGCGGATCGGCGAGTAGTTGGAGAAGTTGGTCGCTCCCGTGAACGAATAACGCGGGTCGAGTCCCTGACGCTTCGACCAGTAGACCACGTTGTCGCAGGCCAGATAGACGCGCAGTTTCTGTACGCCGAATTTCTGGGTGATCTTCGACGGCAGCGTATAGCCGACGTTGATGTTCGAGATGTTCAGGTAGCTCGCGTCGGTCAGGAAACGGTCGGAGACGCTCGTCGTATACTGGTCGCCGTATTGCAGACGGGGAATGTCCGAGCCTTTGTTTTCGGGCGTCCACGCCTTGAGGATGTCCTTGTGGTAGTTGGTGCCGACGGTGGTTCCGTAGGGCGACGACATGAAGCTGGCATAACCCGAATCGTAGACCTTGCCGCCGATCTGGTAGTTGAACGAGATCGAGAAATCGACGCCATAGGCCGAAACCGAGGTCGAGAAGCCGCCGTATACCGAAGGAATCGCGCTGTCGTGCAGGTAGCGGGTCGCGGAGGTGTAGTCCGAAGTCTTGGTCCGGGTGATCTTGCCGTCGTCGCCCTTCACGTCCTTGTACCAGAGCGAAGCGCCCGTTTCGGGATCGACGCCGGCGTAGGAACGCAGGTAATAGGTGTAGAGCGGCAGCCCTTCGCCGACGAAATAACTGCCGTCGATATAGCCTTTGTAGCCCTCCACGGTCGTGGATTTGTGTTCGGGAGCCAGATAGGTGACCTCATTCTTCACATGGGTCAGGTTCAGGTTGAAGCTCCACAACACGTTTTTCGTGCGGATCAGGTCGGCGTTCAGCTCCACCTCGACGCCGCGGTTGACCATGTCGCCCACGTTGGCGTAATAGGACGAGTAACCCAGCGACGAAGGAACCGAGAATGCGAAGAGCATGTCCGAAGTCTTGCGGTTGAAGAAATCGACGCTTCCGCTCAGGCGGTTGTTCCAGAAACCGAACTCCGTACCGATGTTCAGGTTGGTGTTGGTCTCCCACGTAATGTTGGGATTGCCTTTCTGCCCGAAGAGCACGGCGATTTCGCCGTTGTTGTTCTCGATCGAATAGGTGTCGGTGTAGAGGTAGTTGCCGATGTTGTCGTTGCCCTGCGAACCGTAGGAAGCCTTGAGCTTCAGCATGTTCACCCAAGGAGCGTCGAACCAGTTCTCCTGATTGAGGAGCCACGCGGCGCCTACCGACCAGAAGTTGCCCCAGCGGTGGTCAGGGTGGAAGCGCGACGATGCGTCGCGGCGGTACGAACCGCTCACGAAGTAGCGGCCCGCATAGTCGTACTGGGCGCGCATGAAGTAACCCTCCGAGTTGTAGTCGTCGATGTAGGAGTGGGCGCCCGCGCCGTCAACGACGGCTCCGCCAAGCTCCTCGTTGTCATAGGAGAAGAGTTTCGACTTGGTGCCGCTCAGGTAGTAATATTTTTTCTGATAGTACTCGTGACCGACCATCAGCCCCACGTTGTGCTTGCCGAAGGTCTCGTTGTAGTTCAGAATCTGCTGAAGATTGTAGGCGATGTCGCGGGTGTGGTACTTCGAAATCGTACCGCCCGCCTCGGCGAACTGACCGTAATACTGGTTGTTGAGATAGGTCGTGCGGGTTTCGTCGATGTTGGTGCTGCCGTTTACCGTCAGCTTCAGCCCCTTGTAAAGCGAAATGTCCACGAAGCCGCTGCCCGAAAAGGCGTTGCCCTCGGCCTTTTTCTTGTTGAGCCAGCTGGTCTGCAGTCCGTTGGCGCCGGGCAGCAGCGGACGGGTCAGACCCGCATTGCCCTTGTCGCCGTAGTCGTACATCTGATAGCCGTTGTCGTCCACCATGATGCGGCCCGAACCGTCGCGGATGTATACCGGGTAGATCGGGGGCATCTGTGCAGAGAACGCGAAGATGTTGGCCGTCGAGGAAGCCGATCCTTCGTTCGAGTTGCCGTTGCTGTTGCTGAAGTGCGCATACGACATGTTGCCGCCCACCTTCAGCCACTTCTTGGCCTGATAATCGGCCTTCAGACGCGCGGTATAGCGCTCCAGCGCCGAACTTTTGATAATACCCGTATTGTCCAGATAACCGAGCGAAGCGTAGAACGAGCTGCGCTCCGTCGCACCGGAGATGTTCACGTTGTATTCCTGACGGAACGCCGACTGGTAAGCCTCGTCGATCCAGTCGTCGGGCGTCAGCCAATACTCCTGTCCGTTGTAGATGATCTTGCGGCCCAGCGTCGCGTTCGGATTCAGCTTGCCGTTGGTGCCGATCAGCGCCTGCCCTTCGGGAACCGTATAGACGTTGTATCCCAGACCGCCCGTGCCGTTGGAAGTCAGGCCGCTGCTGGCCAGCGCATAGGCTTTCGCCGCCGGATTGGTCTGCGCATAATAGCCGTAGAGCGCCTTGAAATGCGTCTCGTAATACTGCGCGGGCGAGGTGATCACGTCGTACTCCTCCAGCGCTTTCGAGTTTACGCCCCACTTGGCGTCGATCGTCACGACGGCGTCGCCCGACTTCGCCTTTTTAGTGGTGACCATAATCACGCCGTTGGCGCCGCGGGCGCCGTACAGAGCGTTCGAAGCGGCGTCCTTGAGGACGGTCATCGACTCGATGTCGTTCGTGTTCAGGTTGTTCAGGTCGCCTTCATAGGGCATGCCGTCCACAATCCAGAGCGGCTCCTTGCCGGCGTTGATCGAACCGAAGCCGCGGACGCGGATCGAGGGGGTCGTGCCGAGGTCTCCCGACGTGCTGGAGGTCTGCACACCCGCCACGCGGCCGATCAGCGCCGTCGCCACGTTGGAAGTCTGCACCTTGGCAATCTCATCCGATTTTATGACGGCGGCCGAACCGGTGAAAGCCTCTTTCTTAGCCGTACCGAAAGCCACGACGATCACGTCGTCGATCGCTTGCGCATCCTCCTTCATCGTGACGTTGATCCGGGTTTTTCCGGCGATAGGCAACTGCTGCGGCTCAAAACCGACAAACGTCACCACGAGCGTGCCGTTCGCCGGAGCCGAAAGCGTATACTCGCCGGCCGTGTTGGTCGTGGTCCCCAGAGAGGTCCCATCCACAATGACGGTCGCGCCTGCAACCGGATGTCCGTTTGCATCGGAAACTGTACCGGAGATCTGCCTATTCTGGGCCGTGGCATATGCCAAGAACACGAATACGGCAATTAACGATAGTACAATTTTTCTTACCATAAGCGTTAATTTTAATTGATTTTAAAATAAAAAGTTCACAAGCAAAGATAAACGTTTGGCGATTCATATACAAATAAATTTTTAAAATAATTTACTACTATTACACATATTCTGCGGATTAATGTTGCTCACTTACAGTTTTTTCGACAAAGTGTCGGACGGGTTACAGATTGTAACCGCCTGTTTTCGGCCTTTTCGGTGATTTCCGGTGATTTTCCCTCCGGGAAGGGGCGCAAGGGGCGGATGACGGCACTCAGATGAGCTTTGTCCCCGTTTCGGGCGCATCCGAAGGGATCAAATTGCGGTAAAGCGAGTTGATTCGTTTCGACAAACGTTCCATTTCGCCGTCGAGCTGCGAGTGCGTGATGGTGGCATAAATCTGCGTGGTGCGTATGTTTCTATGTCCCAGCAGCTTGCTGATCGTCTCAATAGCTACGCCCTGCGACAGGGTGATCGTCGTGGCGAAGGTATGGCGGGCCGAATGGAATGTAATCTGCTTCATAATGCCTATTTCGGACATGATTTTGTCGAGACAGGCATTGCACCAGCCGTTGCTCGGAAGGGCGAAAATCCGCTTGTTGCGGGTCATCGGCCTATGTTTGAGCAGGATGTTGTAAGGCACTTCGAACAGCCGGACATTCACCTCGGAACCCGTCTTGCGGCGTGTCGTACTGATCCATAACTGTTTATTCACCTGCTGGATGTTTTCCAGCGTAAGGTCCTTTATATCAATATAAGACAAGCCCGTGAAGCAGCTGAACAGAAATGCGTCCCGGATAAGTTGTAAGGTGGGAGTGTCGCCCTCGTACTGCATCAGTTTGTTTATCTCGCTCATGGATAAGTAATTGCGTGTTACGAATTCGCTCTGTAATTTGTAATTTGCAAACAGATCCTTGTTCATGTATCCCTTGCTGCGTGCCAGCATCAGGATATGTTTGAGCGCGATCATGTAGATCCACGTCGTATTTTTCTTATGGGCGCACTCCTGCGCGATGTAGGAATGAAAGCCCGTGAGGAATTCGCGGTTGAGTTCCTTGAACATTAAATCCTTCCGGTTGTATTTGTCCCAGACGAAGTCCGCCAGATGCCGGCATACACACCTATATTTATAATATGTGGTCTTGCTGCGGCTGACGCCAACCATGCGTCTGAATTCGTCGTTGTGCTGCTTGAAGAAGGCGACCACGGTCTCCTGCTTGTGATTGCCGCCGAAATACATCTCCTTGACCATCACCGGAGTAACGAAGGCCTGTTCGTAAAAGAGCGTGTTGTAGCATCTTTCGATGTGGAACCGGATATTGGCCAGCTGTTCGTTGATGCGGACGGCCATGCTGCTTCGTCCCGCGACCCGTCCCTGCGCAGTATCCCAACTGAGGGGAGTGACCGAGAGACGTGTGGAAAATTGCGTCCGCTGTCCGTTGATCGTGATACGTCCCATGACAGGGACGTATCCGTTCCGCAGAGGCGCATTCTTCTTGATGTAGAATAGAACCTTAAACGTGTTTCTCATTGTTTTTAACAACCTTTTTTCATTAACCTATACAATACACAAACCGCTTTAAAGGTAATGATTAAGTAACAACCATATGACGCAGGATTGCGCCTAAACAGCTTATTTTCGCCGTGTTGCCATATACAGACCGGTTACGGCGTAGTAACGTAACTTGGGGCGCAAAAATATTTCTTTCTGCGGTAGTTTATTGATTTACAGCTGGTTGCGTTTATTTTGGCCAGATTGGGCTGATTTTGGCCTGATTTGCTGATTATCAAGTGATTATGGTGTCCGGACCGCGCCTGTTGACTTTTTATTTTAAAATTAATTAAAATTAACGCTTATGGTAAAAAAAATCCTACTATCGTTAATTGGAGTACTTGTGTTTGCAGCGGGGGCATTCGCCCAAGCCAAACAAGTGCGCGGTAGTGTCGTTGATGAAAACGGAGCGGCCGTGATCGGCGCTTCGGTTATCGTCAAAGGTACGACCATCGGTGTATCCACCGATCAGCAGGGATTTTTCGTTATGAACAATGTTCCGGCGAAATCCGAGGAACTGCAAATCTCCTATTTGGGGTACAAGACTGCTACGGTAGCCGTTGCGCCTGAGGTGAAGGTCACGCTCGAGCCGGATTCTCAGACCGTGGAGACGGTCGTGGTTACGGGTATGACCAAAACGGATAAACGACTGTTTACCGGTGCATCCGACCAGTTGGTCGCCGACGATGTGAAACTATCGGGTCTGGCCGATATCAGCCGCGGTCTGGAAGGCCGTTCGGCCGGTGTCTCGGTGCAGAACGTATCGGGTACTTTCGGTACCGCTCCCAAGATCCGCGTCCGCGGTGCGACGTCGATTCACGGCAGCTCGAAGCCGCTTTGGGTTGTGGACGGCGTAATTATGGAGGATGTCGCCGATATTTCGGCTGAGGACCTCTCTTCGGGTGACGCCACGACGCTGATCGGTTCCGCCATCGCGGGTCTGAACGCCGAGGATATCGAGAGTTTCAATATCCTGAAGGACGGTTCGGCCACCTCGATCTACGGTGCGCGCGCTATGGCCGGCGTGATCGTCATTACGACCAAAAAGGGACGTGCCGGCGTCAGCCATATCAATTATACGGGCGAGTTCACGTATCGTATGATTCCCTCCTACGCCGATTTCAACATCATGAACTCTCAGGACCAGATGTCCGTCTATCAGGAGCTGTACAACAAGGGCTGGCTGGGCAATTCGCGTGTCACCAACGCGTCGGCGAGCGGTGTTTACGGCAAGATGTATTCGCTGATCAATGCCGGACTGCTGGAAAACACCGTGGAGACGCGCAACCGCTACCTGCGCAAGGCCGAGTACCGCAACACGGACTGGTTCAAGGAGCTTTTCCAGAATACGGTCATGCACTCGCATTCGGTAAGTATCACTTCGGGTACCGAGAAGTCCGCCTACTATGCGTCGATCAGCGCCCTTTTCGATCCGGGATGGACGAAGACCAGCGAGATTTCCCGTTATACGGCCAATCTCAATGCGACGTATAATATCTCGGACGCCCTTACGCTCAACCTGATTACCAACGGTTCGTACCGTAAGCAGAAAGCGCCCGGAACGCTCGGCGCCACGACCGACTATGTAACGGGCGAGGTGAAGCGCGATTTCGACATCAACCCTTATTCGTATGCCCTGAATACTTCGCGCGTGCTCGATCCGAAGGAGTATTATGTCCGTAACTATGCGGATTTCAATATTCTCCATGAACTGGCGAACAACTATATCGACCTGAACGTCGCCGATGTGAAATTCCAAGGCGAACTGAAGTGGAAGGCTTTCAAGGGATTCGAGGCTTCGGCGCTGGCGTCGGTGCGCTATACCGGAACTTCGCAGGAGCATAACGTACGCGAGGCTTCCAATCAGGCGAATGCCTACCGGGCCATGGGTACGACGACGATTCGCGACAACAACCCGTTGCTGTACAAGGATCCGGATGATATTTACGCCGTTCCCGTATCGATTCTGCCCGCCGGCGGTATCTACACCCGTACGGACAACCGGCTGCTGTCCTATGACTTCCGTTTCTCCGCGACCTATAATACGACGATCAACAATACGCATATTATCAATGCTTACCTCGGTATGGAAACCAACCAGAGCGATCGTCAGAAAACGTGGTTCCGCGGCTGGGGCCTGCAGTACGATTCGGGTGAAATTCCGTTCTACGACTATCTCGTCTTCAAGAAGGGCAAGGAGGATAACTCGCCCTATTACGAAATGGGCAACACCCACTACCGCAACGTCGCTTTCTTCTTCAACGGAACCTACTCCTACAAGGGCCGCTATACGCTTAACGGCACGCTGCGTTACGAAGGTAACAACGCGCTGGGCCTGACGACCCGTTCGCGCTGGCTGCCTACGTGGAACGTTTCGGGCGCATGGAACGTCCACGAGGAAAATTTCTTCAATTCGATCAGCAAGGCCGTTTCGCACCTGTCGCTCAAGGCCTCCTATTCGCTGACGGCCGACCGCCCCTCGGTGACCAATGCGCTCGCCGTCATCCAGAGCTATTCGCCGTGGCGCCCCTCGGCCGGCGTTACCGAGTCGGGTCTGACGATCAAGGATCTGGAGAACAGCGATCTGACCTACGAGAAGAAGCACGAGCTGAATATCGGTGCGGATTTGGGCTTTCTGGACAACCGCATCAACCTGACCGTTGACTGGTACAAGCGCGACAACTTCGACCTGATCGGTCGGGTGATGACGCAGGGTATCGGCGGCCAGATCCAGAAGTACGGCAACGTCGCGACGATGAAGTCGCGGGGTATCGAGTTCTCGCTTTCGACGAAGAACATCAAGACGAAGGATTTCAGCTGGACCACCGATTTCATCTATTCGCACATGAAGAACGAGGTGACCAAGTTCAATACTTCCACCCGTGCCTTCAACCTCGTTTCCGGTATCGGTTTCTCGCGTGAGGGCTACCCGGTGAATTCGCTTTTCTCCTACGATTTCCGGGGGCTGAACGAAGACGGCGTTCCGACATTCATCAACGAAGCAGGCGTGCTGACTTCGACCGATATCAACTTCCAAGAGACCGAGCGTTTCGACAATCTGGTTTATTCGGGTCCCTCGGAGCCGACGGACGTCGGAAGCTTCGGCAACATCTTCCAGTACAAAGGTCTGCGTCTGAACGTCTTCATCACCTATTCGTTCGGCAACGTCGTTCGTCTCGATCCGGTCTTCTCCAGTATCTATAACGACCTCGACGCCATGCCGCGCGAGTTCCGCAACCGCTGGATGACACCCGGTGACGAAAGATACACTGATGTTCCGGCTATCGTGTCGAGCCGTCAGGTGCGGAATGACAGCAAGTTGTCGTACGCCTACAATGCCTACAACTATTCTACGGCCCGAATCGCCAAAGGCGACTTTATCCGCATGAAGGAAATTTCGCTGACCTACGACTTCCCGAAGCGCTGGATCAAGAAGCTGAGAATGTCCAACCTCGCGCTCAAGATTCAGGCGACGAACCTCTTCCTGATCTATGCCGACAAGAAGCTCAACGGTCAGGATCCGGAATTCTTCAATTCGGGTGGTGTGGCCACTCCCGTGCCGAAGCAGTTTACCTTAACGCTCAAAATCGGTTTATAATTTAGTTTAAAGCATATGAAAACGAACAAATTGATATATTTCCTGCTTGCGGGACTTCTTGTTGCGGGACTTTCCTCCTGTAACGATTTCCTCGACGAGCAGCCTGACAACCGGACGATTATCGATTCGGAAGAGAAGGCTATCAAGATGCTGGTATCGGCTTATGCGGACAGCCAGCCGTGGCTTTTCCTCGAAATGGCTTCCGACAATACCGATAACCACGGCGCCAATTACGATGGCTGGAGCCGTTTCTGGCAGGAGAGCTATGAATGGAGCGATCCGACCGAAACCGACAACGAAGACGCCGCTCACACGTGGGAAGCCCACTACATGGCTATCGCCAACGCCAACGAGGTGCTCAAGGCCATCGACAAGATGGAGATGACCGACAAGCTGAGCGCCGCAAAAGGCGAAGCGCTTATCTGCCGTGCCTATGCCCACTTCGTGCTGGTGAACGTTTTCTGCCAGCATTACGATCCTGCGCATCCCGACGACCTCGGTATTCCCTATATGGAGAAGGCCGAGACGGAACTCGATCCCAAATACGAGCGCGGAACCGTCGCCGAGGTCTACGCCAAGATCGAGAAGGATATCGAAGAGGGACTGCCGCTGATAAACGACGTGATCTATTCGGTGCCCAAGTACCATTTCAACAAGCGTGCGGCCAATGCGTTTGCGGCCCGTTTTTACCTCTACTACCAGAAATGGGACGAGGCGGTAAAATACGCTACGGTGGCGCTGACCAATTCGCCTGCCGGTTCGCTCCGCAATTATGAGGAGCTGCTGGAATATCCGATGAACAACGGCGCTACACTGAATACGGCGGCTACCTACTATGTCAGTGCGGATCTGACGTGCAATTTCATGATGGCCACCGCCTATTCGTATGCCGGCCGCGTATTCGGCGGATACGGTGTCGGAATGCAGTACAATCACGGACAGATGATTGCCGATAACGAGGGCATAGACTGCACGAATACTCCCTTCGCTCCCTACACGTGGAAGTGCGAACCGCTTCGCTTTGTCAGCGGAATCGACAAAATCCTGCTGCCCCGTGTTCCCTATCTGATCGAGTACCTCGACCCGGTGGCGGGAACAGGCTACAGGCATACCGTCTATCCGCTCTTCACGGCCGAAGAGACCTTGCTGACCCGCGCCGAGGCCTATATCATGCAGAAGGACTACTCGGCGGCCCTGAGCGACATGAATCTCTATCTTTCGAATTCATGCAGTAAATATAAGACGTTGACCGAGGCCAATATTTCGAGCTGGGCCGCATCGGTTGCGGATTACGATCCCAAGAATCCGACTCCGAAGAAGCCGCTCAACCCGGCTTTCGAAATCGACCGGACGCAGGAAGGCATGATTCATACGCTGCTGTTGCTGCGCCGCTACGAGACGCTGCATTACGGCCTGCGCTGGTTCGACGTGAAGCGCTTCGGCATCGAGATTTACCGCCGCACCCTGACCAGCAACGATTTGGGAATCAAGAGCGTGGACGATACGCTGGAGGTCCGGGACAACCGCCGTGCCGTTCAGCTGCCCGCCGATGTGCTCGCGGCCGACATGACTCCTAATCCGAGATAATGATAATTCGCTGATCTATATATAAAAGTTGAACGTTATGAAAAAAACAATATTAGGATTATTCGCATTCGTCTGCGCTTTTTCGGGCAGCTCGTGTTCCGAAGACGATCTGAGCGGCACGAGTGTCATCAAACCGGAGCAGACGACGGAGACGCCTTTGGACTCGTGGCTTTACAAAAACTATATCGAGCCTTATAACATCGAGTTCCGCTACCGTTATGAGGATATGGAGAGCGACATGATCTACGATCTGACTCCCGCGAACTACGAGAAGTCGGTTCAGATGGCCAAGCTGGTCAAGCACCTCTGCCTGCAGGCTTACGACGAGGTGACCGGAAGCCGCGACTTCATCACCAGCTACTTCCCGAAGATGGTTTTTCTGGTCGGCAGTCCCGCCTATAACAACAACGGCGAGGTCGTGCTGGGTACGGCCGAAGGCGGAACCAAGATTACGCTCTATGCCGTCAACAATATGGACCCGACCAATGTGGACCTGCTGAACGAGTGGTATTTCAAGACGATCCACCACGAATTCGCTCATATCCTCAACCAGAAGAAGCCCTTCTCGACGGATTTCAATCAGATCACCGGTTTGGCCACGGGCATCCGCTATGTCGGCAACGCCTGCTGGGACGTCTATCCTTCGGAGGACTTGGCGCTTAAGGACGGTTTTATCAGCCGTTACGCTTCGACTTCGGCCGAGGAGGAGTTCGTGGAGGTAAGCTCCATCTACGTCACCAACACGGCCGCCGCTTGGGAGGAGATGCTCGAAACGGCCGGCGAGGTGGGCCGTCCGATGCTCGAAGCCAAATTCGAGATCGTGGACAAATACATGAAGAACGATTGGGGAATCGATCTGGACGAATTGCGCAAAGTCGTTTTACGCCGCCAGAAAGAACTTCCGAACCTCGATTTAGATGCCACTAATTAAGTAAAAAAGGATGTTTATGAAAAAAATATTGATATTACTGGCTCTGCCCCTGCTTTTCAATTCCTGCCTGAAGGACGATGAGGATAAATTCTCGAAATCGGCGACGGAACGCATTGAAGAGGCGGTCAAGGAAGCCATCACTGTACTTCAGGGCGCAGAAAACGGCTGGCGGATGGAGTTGTATCCCGAAGGCGAGCGCATTTACGGCGGCTACACGCTTTTCCTGAAATTCAATGCCGACAATACGGTCGTCGCTTCCAGTGAGAATTTCGCTGCGGGCAAAACCGAATCGTCCTACTATTCGGTGGTTGCGGAGAGCGGTCCCGTACTCGCGTTCGACACCAATAACGACATCATCCATTTCTACTCCTCGCCGACGACGGGCGCTGAACTCGGCATCGGTACGAGCAACGGGGGACTGGAGGGCGATTCCGACTTCATCGTCATGGAGGCTTCCGCCGATTTCGTGAAGCTCAAGGGCCGCAAAACCAACAATTACGCCTACCTCTATCCGATCGAGGCGGGTGTGAACTGGAAGACCGAATTGCAGAGCTATCAGGATGCGGCTGCCAAGATGGACCTGATCTATACCCGTTGCGTGGTTGACGGCGTGACCTATCCGATTGACTGGGAGATGACGCTCAACAACTTCTCTTCCCGCGTTTTCAGGATCTCCTACACGCCGGCTCCCGGAGACGACGGTTCGGTCTCCACGGGCGAGGTCATCAAGGCTCCTTTTGTCTTTACCGAAACGGGTCTTAAATTCTATTCGCCCCTGAAGATCGGAAACGTTGCGGTTTCGGAGATGACTTTCAAGGAGGACTATTATTTCGAGAACGAGGACGGAAGCGTCAAGATCTATTCGCCCAAGCCTGTCCGCTCGAATAACAGGCTTACGATCACTCCTGCGGACATTACCTTCAGCAGCGCGACCGTCAATGTGACGCCGAGCGTCGCCACCGATTATTACTATTTCGACGTTTATGAAAAGGCGGATCTCGAAGGCGAGAGCAACATGGCGATCATCAAGTCGCTGATCTCCGAGATGAACTCCTTGGTCGGAACTTATACGGCCGATTTCGTCGTCTCAGCTCTCGGCAAGAAGGGCGCGGCGAGCGAAATCTTCGAGGACCTCTCTTCGGAAACGGATCATGTGGTCATCGGATTCGGCATCGTCGCTACGGAGAATGTGGTTCTGGCTACGACGGATCTTTTCAGGAAGGAATTCACTACGGAGAAGGCTCCCGAACTCGATGAGGCTTATGCCGCTTGGCTCGGTACGTGGACCGTGACGAGTACGACCTCGATGAAGTCTGCCAAGCCGATCTCCTTCGACGTCACTTTCTCCACGAAGGTCGCCAATACCAACTTTGCGCTTACCGGATGGGCCATCTCGGCTTATCGCGACCGGTTCCCCGCAATTGCCACTTTCGACAAGGAAACCGGTTATATCATGATCCAGAGCTATCAGGAGATCGGAGCTACCGGAGACGGCACCGTTCGCTATGTCGCTCTTTGCCGTGACAAGAATGTAAGCGGTAAATATTATTATCCGGTAGGCGGTTCCTATGTGGGCCTGATCGGTGCCATAATGTCTGACGGAAAGGGCAAGGTTATCGGCAATGAACTCACTCTTACGGGAGATGTGGAGGCCGAGGTGGTTATGATGGACCAGTTCGTTTACAATGGGTCCAACTATCTGGGCAAGTATAATCCGACGGCCGACTCCGGATTTACGGCCGACGACTATCCGGTCGGACCGTTTACACTGGTGAAAAAATCTCCGGCCGCTGCCCCCGTTAAGGGGAAAGCCATGCTGGCAGGTAAATTTGCAGCTGCTGCGGACCGGAATATGAAGCCGGCCGTTCCGCAATTGACTTCGGCGCCGTCGTTCGAACGGCGTGCCGTTAATGCAAATGCAGTGATGCTCAAGTAAGATCGCTTGCATTATTGATCAAGGGGAGGGAGGAGCATCGACGGCTCCTCCCTTTTTTTGTGAAGCTGGGGTAGGGCGTGAGATGTTTCCGCAACTGAAAAAAGCAGAAAAAATGCAGCGGGCATTTGCAGATTTGAAAAAGAATTTTTACCTTTGCACCACGATAATACGGAAAGGAGTATTCCTGACCACGATATCGGGATGGTGCCATAGCTCAGTTGGTAGAGCAAAGGACTGAAAATGCCTCGGTCAAGCACTTGAAACAGACTTATAAAACATTAAATACAAGATGGTTACAGAAATGTGACCATCTTTTTTTGTCCCTCGAAATCGGTCGAAAATACACTGGTTTACACAACTTGTGTAAACCAAATGTGTAAACCGAAACGAGGATGTCTGCAACGGGAGTAAACGTACTTTTATACCGTTCCAAAACACTTGCGAACGGAGAACATCCGCTGATGCTCTGCGTAACGAAAGAACGTAGGCGCAAATATGTCAGCATGGGTATTTCATTGGCCGCCCGATATTGGGATTTCGACAAAAGCAGGCCGAAACGAAATTGCCCTAACCGCATCTATATTGAAAAGTATATCGCCGACAAACAGCGGGAATATACGGATAAGGTGATTGAACTGACTTGCGAGGAAAAGGCATTTACGGCCAATACGCTCGTCGAGAAAGTTTGTGGCGGCTATACGATCAAGACCGTAGGGCAGCTCTTTACCGAGCAAATCGAAGCGTTGATTGCGGCCAAACGAACGGGATATGCCTTATCGGTACGGCAGGCATATACCTCGCTCATGCGGTTCAACGGGCATCTGAATATCTACTTTTCAGAGATAGATGTTACATGGCTTAAACGCTATGAAACATGGCTGCGTTCGGCAGGGTTGGCGGATAATACAATCGGGATTCGATTCCGTTCATTGCGTATGCTCTACAATCTGGCTATCGAACAGAAAATCGTCAAGGCCGAATACTATCCGTTCCGCAGTTTCAAGGTATCGCGCCTGCATCAGCAGACAGCCAAACGAGCCATTCGCAAGGACGATATTTTACGCATCGTTCACTATTCGACGAATGATGAACGGGTACAGTTGGCCGTCGATTTGTTTGCGTTTTCCTATTACATGGGCGGCATCAATTTCGTAGATATGTGCTATCTGACCGAGAAGAATATCATCGACAATCGGCTGGTCTATATTCGTAAGAAGACAAAGAAACTTATCAAGCTCCCGTTGCAGACGGAAGCCTTGAAGATTCTCGCTCGCTACAATGGAGTATCATTGCCTTATCTGTTTCCTGTTCTATCGTCGTTCCACAAGACAGAAACGCAACAGCACAACCGCGTGCATAAGGTGATTGCCAAAGTGAATATACGGTTGAAAAAGATCGGAGAGGAATTGAATCTGCCGATAGATATTACCACTTATGTTGCTCGGCACTCCTTCGCGACCGTGCTCAAACGGTCGGGTGTCAGCACCTCATTGATTTGTGAAACGTTGGGGCATAGCTCGGAAAAGGTTACCCAAATCTACTTGGATAGTTTTGAGAACTCGCAGATAGATGCGGCTATGCAGCATTTATTGTAGGAATCGGGAGGTCGGCGCCCTATAAGCGAACCGACCTCCTTTTTCTTTACCTCCGTCCTATCCGAGGTATTGTTCCAGCAGTTCAACGACCACCTGTTCACGGGATTTTAACCCTATCTTGCGGGCTTCCATGATTTCCGTCGCCTGTGCAGGCGTGAGTTTCTTCAATGCCTGCTCTATCTGACGGCAGTAGGCCACGGGGTCTGCGGCATTGTTATACTGCATGACGATATAAGTTATCAGATACTTTTTCGACAGGAACGAATCCGAGAACTTTTCCTGTGCGGCCTCATACCATCTGATACTCCGCTGATACCATGTTTCGGATTGCAGGATTTTAGGCAGTTCACCGCTTTTCACGCAGTTCACCAAATCTTTGGGTTTTAGTGAATTTGTCCCCGTACACCATTGCGATATGGTTGCCAGCGGGAAACCCTTGCTGCGGAGTTGTACGGCAAACTCAAAAACGTCGTTCGTCTTGGAGAGCGTCATGGCAGGTGCGGCCATATAGTCCGTTCCTTTCCATGTGGTCGTGCAGATATTCATTTCAGCAATCAACGCTGCAATCGACATATCCACATTCAGCGGCTCGGTAATCACGAGGTCGTTCAGATTCAGACCTAATTTAATATAGGCAATCAATCGGTGCTGACCGTCCAGCACGGCGTAATAGTTCACCGACTGGCTGTCGGGAATGTCCTTACCGTTTAGGTCTACCAAATGCCCGCCAGATGTAATTACCTGTTCACCGTCCACAACCGTAATCGGCGACAACAGCCCGTATTCCTCGATGGACTTCATTTTTGCCGTCACCGCTTTGGAGTTGGTCGGGCGGTTGCCTTTTACAAAGGCGAAACTACGATTTACAAAAACTGATGTTACATGCATCTTTTTCATATTAACTTGTGCGGGTTTACCTCATACCACCCGCGAGGTTTTAATTAATAATATTGATAAAAATGTTTGTTTTTTCGTTTTCTCGGCGTTAGGTCTGACTGGTGAGCTCTTGCCAGCTCTTGCGGCAGTCGGGTGATGGCTTGGGCAAACTCCCGTCATCGTCCTGCCGTGCGATTCGACCTGCGGCCTTTCGGTTCGGATTCTCTCTCCCTACCGAGAAGCGGAGTGTATGTCAAAGAACTTGCGTTTGCGTTTCTACTGTAAATCCTACGAAAACCATACATAACTCGCTATGGCATAAATAGTTGTCGGATAGTAAAAAAGTGCATGATTTTTACTACCCCTTATCGGCAGAATAAAAAAGGACGGCTCGTGCCGTCCCTTATCATTGGATATGTAAAATGGATTTATCTAAAATTCTTGCCGATCGTCGTCCACTCCCTGTCCTTGTAGGATGTCCAGATTCCCTTGATACCTTCGTCACTATCAAGGAATTTCGGATTATCTGTATAGCCGAAGAAATAGACGATGCGCGAAATCAACAGCATCCTGTTATAGGAAACCTTGCTGGGATTCGTACTGCGGTTATCTTCCTCTTTGAATTGTTCCAAGAGCGGCAAAAAACACTTGATGGCAAGCGTAATCTTGTAACAACTCTTGAGATTCACCGAAAATCCGTCCACCCCGAACGAACGGGCGTTTGACAGATTGGCATAGAGTTCTGCCACGTTGTCAGCGAGCAACTTACCCAACGCCTGTTTTGCAAGGTAGGACTCAAGGGTTACGCCGTGCTCGCGCCCTTGCCATGCACGCACTTTGGCATCGGGATTTTCTTGCAGGTATCTGGCGAAAGCCCGAAACTCCTCGAATACCGAGGTCGGAACCTGCTGCACATTTTCGGTCCGTTCCCGTACCACATCATAGACAAAGAGCATCGCCATCCAAAATTTCTCGGTGTCGAGACCCATAGCCCGCAGGGAACGGATAATCGGAGCATTTTCTAAATACCGCTCTTTGGTAATAGAAAATTCCAGCCGTTCGTCCTCCAACTGATGCACGAAATCCCATCCGCGGAAAGAATCGGTCTGATACTGCTCGCCGTTTATATCAGTATCCCAAGTGGGATACATACGGTTAGCAATCTCGAAAACATAATCGTAAAGCGGGTTCATAGCAGTTGTATTCGGTTAAAGCAAAGATAGAAAATTTCGGCTGAATCGTCTGCACTTAAACTTGCATTTATTAAAGATTTTTACTATATTTGTAATAGCAAATCCGAGATAGGGGAATTCTTTTTGCTTCCATAGAAAAATAAGTTTACAGGGCAGATAAGGACAGTAATAATGCTGTCCTTGTCTTTGGCTTATAATCGCATATTTTTTGTGCAGGAAATGAAATCCCCTTATATAAAAGATATTTCACACACAGAAAAAATGCGGTGAAATCCTATCCTATAATTTATAAATCTATGGAACCAAGAATTATTACAGCCCCTATGACGGCGCGATGAATCGAAGAGATTCCCGAAATCGGGCAACACTTACCCGAAAACTGCATTTTAGATAAAGGCATAACGGGATGCGGCGCAACGAGTCTTGCCATTACAAACGACCGTTCAACTTTGATTGCCGCACCAACGGTCAATCTTATCAAAAACAAGATACAGGAACATCCCGACCTTTTAGGCGTTTACGGGGGTGTTACGAACCAAGAGATTGCCGACTATCTGAAAGTCCACGACCGCTGGAAGATTATGGCCACCTATGATGCAATCCCCCGTATCGCGGATGTCGCGGGTGCAGAGATTTACAGCAAGGCATTTCTATTGGTGGATGAATACCACCGCTTGTTATTCGATTATTCATTCCGCCATTCCGCGATTGCTGGACTATTGGAACAAGCACCCCGTTTCGCAAACAAGACCTATCTTTCGGCAACGCCTATCGAACAGGAGTTTCTATTGGACGAGTTACAGACCATGCCGCAAACGAAAATCATCTGACCGAACGCCGAGCCGATACAGGTAAGGTTGTGAAAAGCGACAAGCCCGTTAGCGACCGTTACGGCCTTATGCCGAAATGCCATTGCGCAACAAATCGGTTTCAACCTGCACTTTTTCGTGAACAGCGTGACATTTATCGGCAAGGTGATCCGCCATGTGAAACTGACCCCCGACCAAGTAAAGATAGTCTGTTCGCAAAGCGGCGAGAGTTACGATCGCAACAAAGAGAAGATAGACGGCTACCCGATAAGTACACCCAGCGGCGAACCCTGCAAAATCAATTTCTACACCTCGACGGCCTTTGAGGGGTGCGATATTTTCGACAAGACAGGCCGCACCTACATTGTGAGCGACGGAACGGCCACACACTCGATGCTGGATGTTGCGTCCCTAATGGCATCAACATGTAACGAATCACGATTTTCCCGTGTTGGCAACCAGCATAAAACAAAAATCCAAAGGCTTTATTCACTTTGTAGCATTATGGATAACCTCCTGATATTCATGTTGGGGCCACTAAAATAATGCCTGAAAAATTTGTTTATTTCCCCAATTTTTCCTATTTTTAAACTGATTACAGGAGTGTCTTACGGCTAAATCTCGTTTCCCCCTGTAAGAGACCAAAATCATTAAACTAACCCTAAAACTTAATCTTATGAACAACACAACCAAATTTCTTTACCACATTACGGAGGTTGGCAATTTGGAAGCTATCCGTAAAAATGGATTAAAATGTGATTCCGAAGGATACATATATCTTTTCGAGGACAAAAAATTTACAGACCTAATGGGAATTAGGGGTAATGTACGCGACCACATAGCGATCAATCAGATTTGTGTGTTCGATAAAGTGGGTTTGCTTAAAATTGCCGTGGGAGATTTATTGAACCAATTGGAGCCTGATAATGTAGATGAATCATGTGCACAATTCCAATACCGAATAAAGATGAATCTCATACCTCGTGATCGTATCGTTAATACTGAAATTGTTCATGTGAACAATCCGTGGAAAGAGTTTTTCGAGAAAAATCATGTGGAAGAAGTTATTGGATTCCCCGAAGAATGAAGTAAAACACCATAGCCGATACTATTTATTTTCTTACTTAGGGCGGATTCTTTCGCCCTTTTCTTTATTCCTGTTTTCCACATTTTTTGAGTGCGAAATGAAGATTTCCTTTATAAATATAGTTTCAGAATTAAAAAATATGGAAAGCAGAATGATAGCATATAAGCAAGAGCCAAAAAGCAGACCTTGTTTGCTATTTCTTCATTTAATGACAGCTATTCGAAAGATTATAATTTCCACATTTTTTGAGTACGAAACGGATATTCCCTTTATAAGTATCTATTCAGAATCAAAAATTATGGAAGATACGGATCAAAAGATAGAGTAGGTTTCTGAATGACGGGATAGAGAGTTGCTCAAATCTGTCCTGTGTAAACTGCTCAAAAGTGTCCTATATATACATTACCTACTTATACATAACCTAATAAGTCTTTCAGACCATGTACTACCATATCAAAGACCATAAGTGATTCGACAACCGCAAGCAGGCCAAAGACCATTACGGCATTGCCTGTTTTCGGAAATTGTTGCATCTAAAAGAAATCATATTTACGAACAATCAAAATTCCATTGCTAACGATGAATTATACAGTAATCCCCAAATCAATCGTGAACTTTCAGACGGGCAACAGTAAACCCGTCGATGTTTATGTGTGAGCCGTCATTAAATGTTGCTCCAATCACAAGACGAACATTTCCCATGTAACAGAAGAAAAGCTATCCTTGCTGACGGGATTGGATGAACGAACAATCCGCCGTGTTATCAAACGCTTAAAGGATGCAGGTTGTCTGACCGTGCAGACTACCGTTAACGAGGATGCAGACAGAGGATTTATAAAGCGAAATTCCTACTATATAAAGCCAGCAAACAAAGACTATTTCTTCCTCGATAACAGTTTCTTCAAACAGCACTATCCCGCCAAAATTGCAGGGTTTCTGCTCTTATTAAAGGCAATATGTCTTAATAATACGGATACCGTCCAATGAAGCAACAGCCAGATTGCAAAGAGTATCGGATTATCGAGAAATACAACAACTGCATTATTAAATGAATGCCAGCAATTAGGGCTTATAAAGCAAATTACAAAAGGCTATGAATTGACAGCAGGCTGTTTTATCAATTCAGCGGTCAGAAAGACCGATGCTGGGATTTATAAGGAGATATGCGATTTCTGCAAATCAAAGGGCATAACACCGCCAAATTGGGATAAGTGGGCAATGTCTGTGTTGCTTACAAAATACAATGCCATCGGTTTGTCAGCATCGGAACCGATAACAATTACCTGTCAACTGAACAAACGGTGCAAAAACCTGCCCGAAAAGGTATCGTTGGCCTATTTTGTAAAGGCCCTCGATATGCAGGGACAGTATAAGGCAGTTACGGAACGAGCCGAACAAGCAAAACAGTTTAAGGAAGAGTTCAGAGGTTTTGCATTTTAAATATACGGCCCCGTGCTTACGCATGAGGGCTTTTATCATTTAATGAAGAGTAATACATTTTTGCGGGTTATTTTATTTATTAGGACTTGTGAAGTTCTTACCTAAAAAGTAGAATTTAAGAGTATTACCTTATCTTTTATCGAATAAACCTATATCTTTGTCAAACAGTCTAACATCTAACTTTATGGCTTTTGACACGAATTTATTAGCAACTAAATTAAAGAGGTGTCGGAATAACTTGGAATTAACTCTCAACGAGGTATCGGCATCTTCTGGGATCTCAATATCAAAACTTCAAGATATTGAGACAGGTAAAGTCGAACCATATGGAGATGAAATTTTAATATTAGCAGATATTTATCAAGAGGATTTCAAATACTTCATTAGCAATGATAAATTATCTGCATCTGAACAAGTTGAAGAATTGTATAGAGTAAATGGAAAAACTTTTTCCAAAGCAGATAAGCATGCAATTCAGACGTTTATAAACCTTTGCGATAATGAGCAATTTGTTTGGGACTGTTTAAGGCTTCAAATCAATCAATTCAAAACTCCTCATATAGATCAAAATTATATCAAAAAGAGTGATGGAATCCATGTTGCAAATATGTTGCGGTTGCATATGGGATATACTGATTTAAAGGCTTATCAAAATTTATATCAGGAATTAAGGAAGATAGGAATACATATTTTTAGGATGGAATTGAACAATTCGGGCATTTCTGGTTTGTTTATTCGCCATCCCAGGGCAGGAAAATGCGTATTGATCAATGCGGATGAAAACATATATAGACAGAATTTTACTTTAGCTCATGAAATAGGCCATGCTTTAATGGATGGTATAGATTTCAATGTTTCACTTTCTACCGAGGATGAAAGTTCTCCGTTTAGAGAATATAGAGCAGATGCCTTTGCAAGCAATTTTCTTTTGCCGAAAAATATTATTAGCAAGATTCCTAAATCATCTATAAATGCTGAATTTATAAAAACGCAATCTGATCGATTCAGGGTTAATGTTATAGCTTTTCTTATAGCCTTAAAAGAAGCTCGGATCATCTCTGATTATGAGTTTAATAAGTATAAGCAAATCAAAATTCCCAAAGCTGAACAGCGGGATTATGAATTTGAGGATTTAACAGAAAGAATAACATTAAGCTATCAAACTGCTATAAAGAGAGGATTAACTCCTACTTATATAAAATATTCTCATAAAGCATATTATGATGGGCACATATCTGTCGAACGTTTGGCCGAGATGTTACTGACGGATATTTATGATTTACCCAATTTGTTAGACCAATTTAAATTGAAATTATAGATATATGATTGATTTCGATTTTTCCACAATACACAAATGCTCTGTAATAGATACATGTGCAATATTGAATTTACTGTCTTCATCACGTTTTTATACCGCAACAATTAATGAGACCTTTTTTTGGTGCTATACATCTTTTGTTGAATATGAAGTATTTTATAAACCCGTGAAAAAAGAGACTCCAATTATAATTAAACAACGCCAACAATTAAGGGAAGAGACAAGGAAGAAAAGGTTTAGATGTGAACATTTGTCAATTAGTGATTTACAGGAAATAGAGATATTAGAGAACCGTAAAAAATTAGGTAAAGGGGAGTTGTCAAGCATTGCATTTGCAAGAAAAACACAGTTAGCATTCATGACAGATGATGTAAAAGCCAGAAAATTGGGTGAGGCTGTTTTGGGTGTATCCAAAACGCTTACAACTCCTCGTTTATTGGGATGGCTCTACTTTAATCGAATCTTAACAGATTCTGACCATAAAACAATAATTGAAGAACATAAAACTCAAGGGAGAGGAATGTCTGAATATTACCAAGAAATTTATGAGGAGGCAATGAGAAGATTATGCACCTGCAAAATAGGTGTTTAATATTGATTTACGTTTTCCATGTGTGTGCCACATACGAACAAATACTCCAATTAATACCCCCTCCCCTATTTGGTTTGGAAAACGAAATTCGGGGAGGGATTTTTTATAACAGATTATCGAGAAAAATTGCAGACCGAATACAAAAGCCGCAACTGGAGTGATTAGTTTAATCATTTACTAATCATCTAATTTGTAGAGTTATGCAATTGAGACAATCCATGCGCCGTGCAGCCAAGATGCGGCTTGCGCTGGCGGGAGCTTCAGGTTCGGGCAAGACCTATTCGTCGCTCCTTATCGCTTACGGAATGACAGGCGACTGGTCTAAAATCGCCGTCATCGATTCCGAGAACTGCTCGGCTGACCTTTATGCCCATCTGGGTGGTTATCAAGTCCTCACCCTCGAAAACTATGCTCCCGAAACTTACATCGAGGCCATCGGCATCTGTGAGCAGGCAGGAGCCGAGGTAATCATCATCGACAGCATCTCCCATTGCTGGGATT
>OGPK01000285.1_pt1 | contig 58005 bp, 102 predicted proteins | sample 1552921 | NCBI WGS metagenome assembly OGPK01 (sample SAMEA2580264, study PRJEB22360) | human gut metagenome | biome: human gut; feature: human-associated habitat; material: faeces | place: Denmark | collected 2008/2010 | reverse complement strand
ATTCGGGCAGTATGAAAGCCTAATTAACAATTTCGCAAAAACATCAATTGAAAAATTCGGCATGTCCGAGTTATCTGTAAAACAGTTTGCAAGCAGATTTCAAGCAATGGGCGTTGCAATGGGATTCTCGCAAGGCAAAATGACGGATATGTCAATCAACCTTACCAAACTGACCGCAGACATGGCATCATTCTATGATGTGGCACAATCAGATGTAGCGGAAGACTTGGAATCAATCTTTACCGGACAGACTCGTCCATTGCGCGCTTACGGTTTAGATTTAACCCAAGCAACACTTAAGGAATGGGCACTTACGCAAGGAATTGAAGCTAACTTTAAAACCATGACGCAAGCTGAAAAGGCTATGTTGAGGTATCAATATGTCATGGCTAATACAAGTGCAGCGCAGGGGGACTTTGCGCGTACAGCAGATACGTGGCATAACCAAATAACCATGCTTAAAGAGAACTTCAAAGCACTTGGAGCGGTTGTTGGTGGTGGTTTAATCAATGCATTTAAGCCATTTATCAAGGTGCTTAATGCAGTTTTGCAGAAGGTGATTTCTTTTGCGGAAATGGTAACAAATGCTTTAGGTTCTATCTTTGGATGGAGATATGAAGCAAGCAAAGGGGCAGGAATCAGTGGTCTTGCTGATGATATTGGAAGCGCGTCTGACGGCATGGACGATTTAAGCAATGCCGCAGGAAGCGCAGGGAAGAACACAGGCGGTATCGCAAAAAATGCCAAGAAAGCAAAAAAGGAAATCCAACAGGCAACTCGTGCATTTGATGAATTAAAGGTTATTTCAAAACAGAGTAAAGATAACACTTCCGGTTCTGGAAGCGGTGGAAGCGGTGGCGGTTCTGGCTCTGGCGGCTCTGGCGGTGGAGATACCGGAAAGTTGGTTCAGACCGACACCATTTTTAAGAAATTCAAAAGCGACATCAAAGACCTTGAAGGACTTGGAAAAGCGATTTCTGGTGCTCTTATCAATGCAATGCGAGGCATCAAGTGGGATGAGGTATACGCCAAAGCGTCCGGCTTTGGTAGTGGACTTGCAAAATTCCTTAATGGACTATTTGAGGGTCAGAAAGGTACAACGCTTTTCGGAGAAACCGGAAGGCTGATTGCAAATTCATTAAACACGGTGCTTCATGGATTGGATTCGTTTGGCACGACATTTAATTGGAAACAATTTGGAAATTCAATCGCAGACGGAATTAACAAGTTTTTCCAAAACTTTGACTTTGCATTATTAGCTAAAACGCTTAATTCGTGGGCGCAAGGTGCGTTTGATGCAGTTACGACAGCATTAAGTAAAATTTCTTGGAAGGATGTATGGAAAGGTGTCAAGGAGTTTTTAAGCAACTTAGATGTAAAGACAGTCGCAATTATCATCGGTGCACTGACAATCAAAAAAATCCTTGGATTGCATCTTGCAAAAACCGCACTTGATATAATCGGAACTTCCATTTCAAAATCAATAGCTGGTTCACTTGCATCAAGGCTTGGCGTTGAAATTGCGGCAAATGAGGGAATCTCGGCAGTATTGTCTACCGCTTTGTCAAAAAAAATAGGTGGGGCGTTTGCTACACTTGGAACAACTGTTTCAGCTGGTGTCAAAGCTTTATTCGGTAGCGGTGCGGCAGAGAGCGCACTTTCTTTTATCAGTCCGGTAGCAAAAGCTATAACCGGGATTGGATCTGTTGCAATTGGCGCGTTTACTGCAATATCAAACTTTGTGACCATGCTAAAGAACGGATTCAGTTGGCTTAATGAAGCACTTATGCTTGTCGGAGTTACGATTACGGCAGTCGGAGCGGTTATTTTAGGGGTAGCGGCAGCACCGGCAGCGATTACCGCAGGAATAGTAGCCGCTGTTGCAACGGCAACTGTAGTAGTCAAGGATCATTGGAAAGAAATAAAAGAAATTTTCTCAAAAGCCGGAGATTGGTTTAATACTAATGTGATTAAGCCAATAAGCGGATTTTTTGAGGGATTATGGAAATCCGTTTCCGGTTTTTTCTCTTCTTTATGGAAAGATATATCCGGTGTATGGAAAACAGTTTCTGGATGGTTCAATACTAATGTTATAACTCCTATTGTTTCATTTTTCCAAGGATTTTCGAAAAGAGTTGGTCAAATCTTTGAAGGATTGTGGATCATTGTCAAGGCTGTATGGATTGTTGTTTCTGATTGGTTTAAATCAAAGGTAATAGAGCCAATAAAGAAGAATTTTGAATTATTGAAATCGGCAGTATCAACTGCATTCAAGGTTCTATGGACAACTGTAAAATCGGTATGGGCGGTGGTTTCCGGTTGGTTTAAGGAGCATGTTACAACACCTATCAAGAATGCTTTTAGCTCAGCAAAAGAATCTATTCAGAAAGCTTTTAGCGCGGCAAAGACAGCGGTAACCGGGGCGTGGAATAGTGTTTCTAGTTGGTTTAAAGAACATGTAACCACCCCGATAAAAAATGCTTTCTCGAAGATGAAAGAAAGTGTAGCTGAAATATTCAGCAAATTATGGAATAGCGTGAAAAGTGGTGTTGCCGGGGCAATGAACACCGTAATTTCAAGAATTGAAACAGCAATAAATTCATTGATCGGTGGAGTGAATACCGTTTTGAGAGGGTTCAACAGTGTTGTTTCTGCGGCGGCTAAAGTAGCAAAGGTAAAGTGGAGCGGAGTCGATCTTGTGCCGAAAGTGAGCCTACCTAAAGTAAAGGCTTATGCAACGGGCGGTTTTATGGATAAATATAGCATAGCAACAGTTGGAGAAAATGGACTTCCGGAAATTATGGGAACAGTCGGAGGTAAGCCAGCGGTCGCAGGAAGCCAAGAAATTACCGGAATCAAAGATGCTATCAATTCAACATCTGCGCAAGAGGTTTCCTTACTGCGACAACAAAATCAGTTATTACAAGCTATTTTACAGAAAAATTTCGGAATTACTACAAACGACATAGGAAAAGCTGCAAGGGATTATGGTAGAGAACATTACAATCGAACCGGAGACAATGTATATGTTTTTTAGTGACTTCTATAATTGAACGTGATATAATTCTAAATAAATCATATCACAAGAAAGGAGTCATTATGAGAAGTACAAAAAGATTATTAGTAGCTATGGGGTTGGCATTTGCCGTTTTGATTTCGGCTATGCCAACCCAAAATGCAGATGGGAAACAGATTGTTGCGCAGGCGGCAACTATCAAATTAAACAGAAAGACTCTTAATTTAAAAATTGGAGAATCCGCAACATTAAAGATAAGCGGAATGAGGAAAACTGCTAAATGGAGTAGTGGCAATAAATATGTTGCTTCTGTAAACAAGTCTGGAAAAGTTCTGGCGGTTGGAGAAGGAACAACGTACGTAAAAGCAAAAATTGCAAAGAAAACGCTTTCTTGCAAAGTTACCGTCACTTCTTCCTTTAATGCGAACAAGGTAAAGAAAAACATCTCAATTGAATACCAAGATAGTGGTCATGGAGTTGTTGCTATCTTGAAAAACAACAACAAGGTAAATGTTGATCTGGACGCAAAACTTGTATACTACAAAAACGGTAAAATGCTGGATAGCAAAAGCGATTGTAACAGAGCTTTTGAATCCGGTAAGGAATGTGTTCTTTATTTTGACGCACCGAGCGATTCTGATTATAACGATGTTTCTTATGATAACTATAAAATGTCGTTGAGTGTTGATGAAGCAACAAATGCTGTTTGTGATGTTCGCAATATAATGGTTCAATCGGACATTGGAGCAGATAATGTTACGGTTGAAGCTACAAACGATTCCGGAAAAGATTTTTCATTTGTGAAAATTTCTTGCTTAATGTATGATGCATCTGGCAACTTGATCAAATATGATTATCATTATGCAGAATGTGAAAAGAATGGAGACACCGATTATTTCTCGTTTAGTTTTCCGTACGATTCAAATTACGATACGATCTATCCGAGCAGTTATAAGATATATGTTGATGAAGCATATACATATACTTGGTTACAATAAAGATTGAAAGATAAATGATACTTAAGCCGTGGAAACACGGCTTATTTTAATTCCAAAATCGGATTGACACAAAATCAAAAATAGTCTATCCTTATTACTAAGGAAACAACCTTATCCGTGAAGAAGCGGATTACTTACTCGAACGCCATACTGTACGAAAGAGGAAACCAATGTGATTTCACAAGTGGCTTCCTCTTTTTTATTCAGATAAAAATGTATGGAGGTAGACACGAATGAAAAAATCACAACTTATGCTTAAGATTCAAAATGGCATTGAGGTATTCGAGAATCCAATATTCGGACAGATCAGAATGGTCATGGTCGATGATGAACCATGGTTTGTTGGAAAGGATATATGCGAAGTATTCGGAGATACGAATTACAGAAGAAGCCTTTCAAATATTGATGATTCTGATAAGGGTGTGTCACAAATTGATACTCCAGGTGGAAAACAAAAAATGACGATTGTTAATGAAAGCGGCTTATATTCCTTGCTTTTTCAAATGCAACCGCAGAAAGCAAAGGGTGTGTCACAAAACGACTCCCTTATAAACGAAAGAAAAGAGAAACTTCATAAGTTCAAACGTTGGGTAACATCCGAGGTTCTCCCTACAATCCGTAAAACAGGTGGGTATGTCAATAATGATGAATTATTTATTTCCACTTACCTACCATATGCGGATGAAAACACTAAACTGATATTTTCACAGACATTAAAAACTGTTAGAGCGCAGAACGAAACCATTAAAAGGCAGCAGAAAGAAATCATCCATAAAGAAGATGTTATTATCGGACTCGTTGATGATATTGACTTGGCAACTAAGAGACAGCGGATAACGCAGATTGTCCGTTTCGGTGCCGATGGAAAGTATCAAGAACGCTATTCGTTGCTTTATGGAGAATTTGAAAGGAAATATCACTGCAACCTTAAATCAAGGATGGAAGGGTGCACACTCAAGCCAAAAGTAAGAAACAAGATGGATTATATCGACAGGGAAATGGGAATGATTCCGCAGTTGTACGAAATCGCTTGCAAACTTTTTGAAAACGATGTAGAAAAGCTGAAATCTGAATGGGAATCAGTAGTAGCTTAAAATTTAATCAAATGGATAGCATCTACCAAACGGTAGGTGCTATTTTTATACCCATTTTTAGGAGGTAAACGATGGGATATGGCGGATATTTAGTAAAGTTTGGCAATTATACCATACCGAACAGTTTAATAAAGCAGGACACGTTTAGTTCCTATGTGAACATGCAAGACAAAGACCCATGGACGGATGAAAACGGATATGAGCATCGTGATGCCGTGGAACTGAAAGCCTTAAAGGTTGAGTTTGAAACCAAAGCCATGCTGACCGAAAAGCAGTTTGATGATTTTTGGAAGAATATTGAAAAGAACTATACCAAGGCAAAGGAGCGTGGTGGCTATATCACGGCATATGTACCGGAGAAACGCGGATATGTGACACAGTACGGATATATCGCTGACATTCAGCCTACGTTCTATTCTGTGGCACATGGGAAGATAAAATACGACGCAATCAAATTTTCGTTTGTAGGTGGTGTATATGATAAATAGCAATTTGAAAGAAAAGTATTGGGATTCCGCGACAGATAAGCAGATGGTCATATCTGTTGTTGGAACGAATCAGAAAATAGACAATTCGATGCTTGAAATCGGTACGTTTGCGCTTGAAGAAAGTCTTTGTTCGGAGTCTGAATTAAAGTTTGGAACGAGCGAAGCGAATTGCGTAAAATTCACAGCAAGAAACACCGCAGGAAACATTATTGGAAAGACAATCTCTATCGAAGAAACGATTGACGGAGATAGCGAAAATCCGATGCCATACGGAGTTTTTAAGGTTGCATCCGATGTTCCTACGGCTGACCGAACAAAAAGGCAGATTACGGCATATGACGCTATGTATGACATTATCAATACGGATGTAAAATCTTGGTATGCAGGACTTAGCTTTCCAATGACGCTTAAACAGTTCCGTAATAGCTTTTTTGCGCATCTTGGAATTTCGCAAGTAGAAACAAGCCTTGCCAATGATTCTATGACGGTCAATAAGACGATTGTAGCCACACAGACGGACGATTCAAGCGCGGTCACAGAAGAGTCTGCTATCAGTGGAAAAACCGTTGTAACGGCAATCTGTGAGATTAACGGATGCTTTGGAAATATCAACCGGAATGGCAAGTTTGAGTATGTCTTTCTGAAAAAAATCGTAAGCGCACTTTATCCGGCAGAAGATTTATTTCCATCTGACAATTTATTTCCGTCTGACGCAAATACAGAGTCCATGACCGGACACTATATCACGTTTGATTACGAGGACTTCCAAAGCAAGGAAATCACACAGCTAGAAATCAAGACAAGCGAAGATAACGCTGGTGCTATTGTTGGAACTGCCGGAAACAACTATTCGATTACAGGGAACTTTCTTGTATCAGACAAGACCGGAGCAGAGCTGGAACAGATTGCAAATAACCTATTGCCTATTATGGCACAGGCGGCATACACACCGATTAAAAGTTGCACCTGTGTCGGAAATCCATGTCTGACACTTGGGGAACCAATCCGATTCAATACCACGAGAGAGATTGTTGAAACGTATCTATTGCAACGCACTTTAACCGGAGTACAAAGCAAGAGAGATTCAATCTCGGCACAGGGCACGCAGACACACTCTGCAAAGGTTAATTCTATCAGAGATACGATTGAAAGCGTGGAAAGACGTACCGGAAAGTTAGAGAGGAACGCAGACCATCTTCAATCCACGTATGAGGATTTAGAAAAACAGACAAGCTCTAAATTTGAGCAGACCGCAGAAAGTATTGCTACAGAAGTCACGCGAGCACAAAAAGCGGAAGGGCAATTAGACGCATCATTGGAATTGAAGCTGGGTAGGGATGAGAATGACCAAGTTATTTCTATGATTAATGCCAGTGCCGACCAGATTGTGTTACGCGGAAACCGATTGATTGTAGAGTGTAACAATTTCGAGCTGGACGCTCTTGGACGAGTACATATAATAGACTCTCTGCTTTTTGACAGCGGTGACGCATATGGAGTAGAGATATTAAGTCATGACGGAAGAAATAATGCATTTTTGCAGAACGTTAGGTTGGATTTATCGTCTGTTACTGACGCAAACGGGGAAAACTTGGCAACTGAAAGCTATGTAGATCAAGCCATTCCTGATATTCCGGTAAAAAATATAACGGCTTATCCAACAGGAACAACCAGCAACGCAACGATTAAAAAAGCAATTCGATTTTTAAATGTGATTGGTGGAGACAGCGGAACATATCAAATTCATGGCGAAGTATATACGATTGACACCGGATCTGATAGAAGAATCAAGGATCACATAACTGATTTGCCGGAAGAATTAGAATCCGCTTATCTAAAACTACATCCTGTTAAATTTAGATATAAGCCGGGGCTTAAATCTTCCGATAGCAGACAATACCATTACGGCTTTATCTCACAGGAATTAGAAAAAGCCTTGTTAGATGTTGGAATTAGGGAACGTGATACTTCATTATATGAATATCTTCCGGTCGATACGGACGAACACGTTGATTTATATGTCGATGATAAGTTGCATCACGTTAATTATCGCGAGCTTCATGCTATGCATGTTCAGATGATTCAAAAACAACAAAAGGAGATTGAAAAGTTAAAGCGAGAAAACAAAAATTTGAGTGAACAGATGAAGGACTTTGAGCAACGATTATCCGCACTAGAAAGGAGTGTGAGCCATGCAGAAAATATATAACCGCATCAACTGGGAGAATCTCCCAAGTGAAAAAACAGCGGTAAATGAATCTAATCTTAACAAGATGGACTTGGCGATTGACAATCTGGATGATCGCGTGGTTGCTATGGATGCATCCAAAGTTGACTTGACCAAGGCTAACGAACTTGTAAAGGAAATCCTTTGGGATGAATCCAACGGAACGCTGACGGTCGTTAAGATGAATGGTTCCAAGGCTGTCATTGATACCAAGTTGGAAAAGTTGGCGGTCAACTTCAAGTACAATCCGCAGACACAACAACTGATTATCACGTTGGACAATGGCACGGTGCAGAACGTGGACTTATCCGCGCTGATCACGCAGTATGAGTTCTTAGAGGGTGACGAGATTGCATTTGAGGTCACTTATGATGGAAAAGTCAAGCCGATGATTAAGGGCGGCTCAATAACTGAGGATAAGTTGCAACCGAATTTCTTGGCGGATATTAAGGTAGAATCTGCCAAGGCGGTAGCATCTGCCAAAAGCGCAAAAGAGTCCGAAACCAAGGCGGTAGCATCCGCCACAGATGCCAAGGACAGCGCAGACCGAGCGCAGGGAATCGAAGACGAGATTAACAAGAAACTCGCAATGACAGAATTTGATGTGAATGAGGATGGAGAGTTGATTTACACGGACAATTCCACTTATAACTTTGTCGTTGATAATGACGGAAATTTAAATTGGGAGGTGGCTTAGAATGGCTATAGCAGGAAGAGTGGCAATTGTGCCAAAGAATGACTATGACGCATCCTTGACTTACAAGCGGTTAGATGCAGTAATGCATAACAACACGCTTTACATTGCGAAAAAGGATGTTCCGGCAGGGAAAGTGCCGGGAGCAGATACAAAAGGCTATTGGATGAGCGGACCATCTGCAGGAGCAAGTAAACCAGCGACAACCACATCTAACGGTCTAATGTCCGCAACCGACAAAAAAGCAATTGAGGTTTTGAAAAAACCGCTGGCTACTTGCTCGACCGGTCGAGCTACGGCGGCTAAAGTTGCAACATTGGCAAACTTTGTATTACAAGTCGGTACGAGCATTGCGGTTAAATTTACGGATACGGTGGGCACAGCAAATCCAACAACCGGGAACCTTACACTTAATGTAAATGGCACCGGGGCGAAAACTATAGGATATGTTCGAAACGGGAATAAGGCGGCTATTTCTTATGTAAGCGGAAATTTCTTCTATAATAATGCGACCCATATATTTACTTATGATGGTACATTTTGGTTGTGCATGGACTGGAATGCTGATAATAACACAACATATTCTAATTTTGTAAAATCAGGTGCTGGTGCGAAAGCCGGTCTAGTTCCTGCACCATCGACTACAGCAGGAACGAGTAAATATCTAAGAGAAGATGGCACATGGCAAACACCACCGGACACGAAAACAAGTGTAGTGAATAATCAGACAACCACGGTTGCCGGATATGCGTTAGACGCACGGCAGGCGAACCCGAATATAGACGGCACGCTGGCCAAGCAGGTAGCTGATTTAAACGGCAGTTTAGGAACTTGTGATTTTATTCCAAATGGTAGCAACTTAAATTATTATACATCTGGAGTATATATGATTGGTGAAGCTGACAAACTCGAGAATTCGCCAGGTGCGTCATGGTCAATTCTTATTGCATTTGGTGCTAATAGTATATATAGCGTTCAAATTGTTATAGGTGTACTTGATAGTCAAAATAATATATACGTAAGAAGCAAAAAAGAGACTGGCGAATGGTGTGCCTGGTTTAAAAAATAGTCAAAATTATAAATTACATTACAACGTTTTCCACTCAAACCATTTGTCATTTTAGCAAAATAAGTGCAACATGCACATTTTGTGTTATTGGGCTGTAAACTTTTACTTTTCCTGTCGTTCGTATATCCCTGTAAGCAGCACAGCCTATCATGCTGCTTTCCGCATTTACTATTAATGGGAAAGAAAATATATGGTCTGGTAAATTGGGGAAAATATATTCCCGCATAGTCTCTGCCTGGCATGTTATAACTTCAGTTCGATAATCCATATGCATTGCATTTAAACTGCCGTTTAAGAAAATATATCGAACAAATATTCGAACGTAACTTATAAACCATTTTTTATCATAGAAAGGAATAAAAAATTATGGACAAAATAATTTTGAAAAACAAAACAGAGTTCGAGGTTGCCGATAGTGCAAGCCTTGGAAACATCCAGATCAAAGCCGAGAACTTCGAAGCCATTAAAACGATCACGGATGCATTTTCTGCGGACAACCTGCAGGAAGTTACATTTACGCATAATGGCGAAACATCCGGAAAATATACCGATCTGAAATCCGATGGGTTTACATATATGCCGAACGTGGGAGAAGATGGCGCAGAAGATGGTACATATACCGTTACTATCCGATTGCGGACAAAGACGGAAATGGAAAAGGCAATTGATGAACTTAAAGCTGGGCATGAAGCAAACGCAGAAGCAATCCAAGAACTGGCAAGCATTACCGCAGGAAGTGAGGTGTAGGATATGGTTAAATTCTATGTAAGACGTATTCTTATAGACAAGAAAATGACGATTGATGAAGTGCCGATGCGTTGGCGCGCAAAAGTGCAAGAAGAGATTGAGAAACAGCTCTCCGCTTCTCTGCAATGACATTTTCTGTCGAAACTTGCGACCGAAAAATGTTGAAATCATGCATATCGCAGTGATACTATGGACTTGTCCGAAAGGACACTTCAAGTTCTGGCATGGGTGGGGTTTGGCATGGCTCCGCCCATAATTGGGGATTGACTATGCCGAACATACGTTCTGTAATTGCTTTGTTGGTACATAATAGTTTGTGATTGGAGGTTTTATGGTAGGAGAAGTAAAAACAAAAAAGACTTACAAAGAAGAAATTATAACTATGATAAAAGAAATTGAAGATTATAAGATTTTACGAATTTTGCATGAATTTGTAAAAGCTGGTTTAAAAGAAGAAAAAGCAGGGCGTTGAACCCTGCTTTTCTTTTAGAATATAAATTTTTCGAAAAATTCACATAACAATTCTTTTTTGCTTGCTGGCAATCTGCTATATTCAATAATAATTTTTTTAAAACGTTCATCATTCATTCCAATATTTAATACAACACTTGAAAATTCTTCGTCAACAGATTTATTAATGCGTGGGTCTATTAAATCTGTTTTTCCGATTTTGAAATAATCAGCCAATGCCTGAAGCTTTCCTGACCTTGGAAATGATTTACCGGTACACCACATACTTAAAGTTGTTGGGTTAATACCTAAGTCTTTTGCAACATCTATTTGCTGTTTTTGATTTAATTCAATATAGTATCTTAAATTTTCAGCAAACACTTCTTTTTGGATATCGTCTATATCCATTTCGCTAAATTGATTTTCATTATCCATTTCTTCTGCCCTCCTTTCTAATTGTATTATAAACCAATAAAATAAAAAATTCAATATTAAATCCAATAAATTTGAATTTTAGTGTTGACAATCCAAAATAATTGGATTATGATTAAACCATCAAATATGAAAGGAGAGAAAAAGATGCCTAGAATTTCATTAGAAGCAGTTCGCGTAAATGCGAAAATGACACAAAAGGAATGGGCTGAAATGCTTGGTGTATCTAATGCAACCGTTGTCAATTGGGAAAAGGGCAAAACAGAGCCTAGCTTATCACAGTTGAAAACCATGAGCAAATTATCTGGTATTCCAATGGATTTTATTTTTGTGCCAGATACATCCAATTAAATTGGATTATAAAAGAAAGGAAGCGAGTGAGGACATGAAAGAAATTAAATCCGTGAATGATTTGGTTGTTGTTCCGGTTTCTTATTTTAATGGAATGGAAAAGGAATTGCAGAAGATTTTAAACAAAGTGGATATTCACGATATGGATGTCATGGAACAGGTTCTTCATATGCGGAAATGGCTGAAAACCAAAACCGTATATGAAGAAACAAAGAGATTATATCCTAATCTCCGTTTGGAAAATATTCATTTGCTTTTACCACAAGAAGAAGAGAGTTCTTGTGAGTGTACTGATAAAACAGGCAGTGAATAGATTCTGCGGTCGTGTCGCAGATTGGAATTCCAAACTTATCCGGAACTTTTAGTTCCCAACAAAAATTATTGATATTTGCGAACGTTATATCGTTTTCAGTTAATATCTCTGCCATCTTTTCTCGGTCGCAGGATATTGTAGAAAAATCGCAAAACAAAAAGTATTTCAAATTGTATCACCTCCCTTATTTGATGATAAGGGAATTATATCACAGAAAGGAGTGAAAATATGGATAATTTGGTACACATTGGAAATGCAGATATTTCCATCAAAGAGTACAAAGGGGAAAGAGTGGTCACATTTAAGGACATTGACATGGTACATGAAAGACCAGACGGAACAGCGAGAAAAATATTTAACGACAATAAGAAACACTTTATTTTAGGAGAAGATTACTTCGTCCGAAATTCGGATGAAGCCAAGGGGGAATTTGGTGTAACCGCTCCTAACGGAATGTATCTTTTTACCGAACAGGGCTATCTAATGTTGGCCAAGTCGTTCACGGATGATTTGGCATGGGAAGTACAAAAGAAATTAGTTTCTTCCTATTTTAATGTATATTTTCGGATGCGACTTGAACATTGTAGCAGAGTACGAAATCAGATATTGCGCATGAAAGGAAGTGATTGTATGAGCGAAAAGGAAAAGCGAGTTGTCGAAAAACTTCGTGATGCCATTCCGAATATGACAGATTTTCAGAAAGGATATGTTCTTGGAATGGTAGAAAGTTCTGCTTCGAAACATAGTGAGCAGGGCAAGGAAGACGAAACACATAATGGAAAGGAGAATTGAAATGAGCAATTTTGAATTTCAGAAAGTTAATTCAAGGGTAATTCGTAGCGGTGACAACTATTTGGCAAAGTTTGACTCTGCGGAAAGTTTTTCAAGCATTTTCGTTGACGAGGAAACAACATATGGAGTTTCTGTAAGAGATGCACAGATACAGACAGGAGATTCGACTTACACACCTGCAATGGCTTTTACATATTCCATGGAAGATGGTTCCGTGCGTTTTATAGATGTTGTTGTATGTCCGTTACTCGGAACGTTTGTTTCTGACTGGTACTAAATTATAAAGTGGCAGAAAGGGGCATGAATGAAAAAAGTAATCCAATTCATTATAGGTGCGGTTGCAATGGAGTATTCCTTGGTTGCCGCTTGCTATATGGATAGTGAGGACACAGCCGGGAACATGGCGGCAATTAAATTTGTAGCCGGGGCAGTAATTGCGGCAATAATGTATTACTGGTCAGAAGTAGACCGGAAGAGAGCCGAACTTGACAAGCGAATTAAGAGAAAACGCAGAATGAGAGAGGATGCATGGTAGGCGTTGTGTATATAAGTGGCACGAGATGTTCCACGAAAGAAAAGCGTATGCTTGCTGAACTTTTGGCAGGGAAACGAAAGAAACAGAATGATAAAGATAATTTTGAAAAGGTTCTTGACAGAGAAATGGAAAGGAGAAGCAATGGAGAACAAAATAACACTGATCGGTGATGTTGTATCAGCACCAAGGGAAAGCCATAAATCAAGCGGTAAGAAATTTTATAAATTTTTTATCGGAGTTGAAAGAAGAAGCGGTGTTGCAGATATACTTCCGGTACTGTTTGATGAAGAAATCAGCGATACAGGAATTAGCGGAACGGTATACGTCTGTGGAAAGATTATTACCAGACGTGTAAAAACAGGGTCTGGAAAAGCCATTCTTACATATGTTATGGCTGATACAATCACAAAACCAGAGGATGATAGCCCTTTGAATGAAGTAAGCCTTGATGGAATTATCGAGGAAAAGCAACTTAGAGAAACGCCACTTGGTCGTAAAATCTGTGATTTGAAACTCAAAAACGTAAGAGAAAACGGAAAAGAGGATTTGATCACTTGCATCGTATGGGGAAAGTGTGCAGAATATACGGACTCGCTTGCTTTAGGCGATAGGGTAAGCACATACGGAAGATTACAGAGCCGGAGATACAAGAAAACGTGTAAAGATGGTCACGTTGTGGGAAAAGTTACATATGAGTTGTCAATAAAAGGAATCGTGTGGGTGTAATATGAAAAAGGAAAATTACGTCTGTGTTCCAAGGGAAGAGTACAACGAACTGATTGAGTGCAAGTTGCACATAAATATGTTGCACGAATACATTACAAAAGAACATGAGATTAACATCAAATTGCACGGATGCAAACAGGGCACAGCAGGTATGCTGACAATCGAAACTTTGAGCGGATACACGGAGAACGAAAAGCATTTCGATAGACTGAGAAGAGAATTTAAAGAAAGGGTGAGACAAAAATGCGAATGATTTTAAAATCGTTACATATTGAAAATTTCAAAGGGGTAAAGGATAAGACATACGAATTCGGAAAGACAACAAGGGTTTCCGGCATGAACCGGAGAGGAAAGACCACAATCGGGGCGGCATGGTACTGGCTGACATCTGATAAGAACTATGAGCTTGTCAGCAATCCAAACATTAGACCGGACAATGTAGAAGATTGTATTCCGACTGTTACTGCAAATGTCGATGTAGACGAAAAAGAAATCACTCTTTCCAAGATGCAGAAGCGAAAAGTTGGAAAACCGGATAAAAATGGAGTTTCGAAAGTTACTATCACAAATACATATGAGATCAATTCTGTGCCTAAGACAGAACGTGATTTTAAGGCATATCTGGAAGAATTAGGGTTTGAGTTTGATAAATTCCTCATTTGTTCGCACCCGAATGTGTTCACTAAGGATTTGTCGTTAAAGAAAAAACAGGATGAAATGCGCAAATATTTATTCACTATGGCAAGCGAAAAAACAGATTTAGAGATTGCACAAATGGATAAAGAAACTGCCGATGTTGCAAAACTACTTGAATCTTATAAATTCGAGGAAATTGAAGCCATGAATAACGCTTCCAAGAAGAAAGCAGTTGAACAGTTAGATGCGATTCCTAATCAGATTATCGGTCTGGAGAAAGCAAAAGTTGATGTAGATGTGGCAGAGCAGGAACTTGCCAAGGCTGATCTGACAAGAAGAATCGCTGAATGCGATAAGAAGATTGCCGGTGCCGATCATTCGCTTGACGAATTGCGCGATAAGGAAATGCGGTTACAACTTGATATATCCGGAATTACACAGACGATGAACCGCGAATTATCCAATCGTAGATACGAAATTGATGCTGATCTGTGCGGTTGCGAAGATGAATTAAAACATCTGGAGCAGACGATTTCTTTGAAAGAAAATCAGATTGTCGGTAATGAAAAGGCTATCACAGATGCGGATGCAGAACGGAAGAAAATTGGAGAAAAGTACAATGCAGAATATGCCAAAGCATTTGATGAAGCACCTTACCTGTTTGACGAATCCAAGTGGGTATTTGACGATTCTACGACTGTTTGCTCTTTATGCGGACAGAAGTTGCCGGAAGATAAAATCGAGCAGTTAAAGGCTGATTTTGAAAGCCGGAAAGAAAAAGCCAAGGCGGATGCAGAAGAAAAACTGAAAGCAAAAAGATTTAAGTTTGACACTGACAAAAAGGTTGAACTGAATCGGTTGAATACTATTGGCACCGAGAAGAAAGAACTTATTACCGAACTTACAAAGAAAAATGCTGATCTGAATACAGAAATTGACGCTTTAAAGAAACAGGAACAGGATGCCATTGCAAAGAAAGAAGAACTTTCGAAGCAGTTATCCGAGATCCCGAGCGAAGCTGATTACACGCAGAATGAAGATTATGTGAAACTGAAAGCAGAGCGTGACAAGGTTCTCGCCGATATTGAAAAGCTGGAATCTGATGGTGCGGACAAGATTGTTACTGATTTGAAAGTCGAGAAAGCAGATCTGCAGAGCCAGCTTGATGAAGTAAATAAGATTATTGCACAGGCTGAAAACAATGTTCAAATTGATGACAAGATTGCAGATATGCAACATAAACAGAACGAGTATGGACAAGCAAAGGCAGATGCCGAGAGGATTCTTTATCAGCTCAAAGAAGTTTCAAAACGAAAGAATAAGTTACTTGTTGAAGAAATCAATCAGCATTTCGGTATTGTACGTTGGAAGTTGTTCGATTTCCAGAAAAACGGAGAATATAAGGAAGTTTGTATTCCTACGGTGCTTGATGAAGAAGCTGGCATTTACAAGGTGTTCGGTGACACGACTAACACTGGCAGGGAAATTGAAGCGAAGATTGATATTTGTAACAGTTTTCAGAAGTTCTTTAATATGTATGTTCCGATTTTCCTTGATGGCGCAGAAAGTATCAATGATGAATATGTACCGGCTGTTGATACACAGTTGATTCTTCTGACGGTCACTGATGATGAACAGTTGAAAGTGGAGGGCGTGTAGGATGTCGAGAGTTGGAATAAGCAACAACATCACACAGCCGGATGCACGGTGTATGTCATGCAAGCGTTGGAAGAGTGCAAGTAAGAAAGGATTCTTTGGTTTTGCAGAATCCGGAAATTGTTCTCTTCCGTATTGCGAAAAAGACGCGAGGAATAAAGGAAAGAGAGGTCGTGTACATGGATGATATTGAAAAATTGAAGGCTGAAAACTCAGATTTGCGAACAAAGGTAAATGACCTTGAGCGTAATGAATATAGCCTTATAGAAAAACTTAGAAAAGCCTCAGAAACAAACGAAAGACTTTTGCGTATTATTGAAAATTTGTCAAATGGATATGTGAAAAAGGAGAGGTAATTATGCAGTATATCAAAGCGAAATTCCCAAACAGCACAAGAAGCTATGTGTATCGTACCGAGGATAATGTAAAAGCCGGTGACACGGTTGTAAATGCCAAGGGTGCAAAGCTGACGGTCACGGATGAAACCGTGGATATGAAGTGGGTTGATACCTACGGTGCTGATAAGGTGGCAGTTGTGAAGAAGTGTGATGAACCGGAAAGCGGTGGTGACGATGAGAGTTAATCCATGTAGATATTGTGCATTGTCTGTAAACCTTAATGGAAAGCATTGTTCAAGGTATTCTTCCGAAGAGTGCGCAAAATGCGAGAACATTCAAAAACACAGGGAATATCTTTTGAGTCAGCGAAAATTCGCAGAGGGTGAGCAGATTACAAGCATTGAGGAACTTTTGAAACAGGAATGGGTAATGTGGTATCACAGTACAAAGCACATAGAGGTTTTCAAGAATATGCAACTCAATCTTGTTTTGAAATTCCTTAAAAATGGAGCATTTAGAAAAGCAATAAGAAAAGAAAGCGAGGAAAAATAATTATGGCAGAAAACACAGAATTAGTAAAGGCAGAAGAAAAGACAGAGGTTGCAACACATAATAACAAGGTTACCGATTACAGCCTTGGAATTTTCGGAACATCCGACAATTTCATTATGGCTATGCAGATGGCAAAGGCGTTAGCCGAGTCAACAATAGTTCCGCAGACGTATCAGAAAAATCCATCTAACTGTTTGATCGCCATCGAGCAGGCGCAGAGAATGTGCATCAGCCCACTTATGGTTATGCAGAACCTTTTTCTGATACAGGGCAAGCCAAGCTGGAGCAGTAAGTTTTTGATCGCGTCTATCAATGCCAGCAACAAATTCGACATGGAGTTGCAGTACGACGAAACCAAGGGCAAGAACGGAAAACCTTATTCTTGCACTGCGTGGACTATGAAAAATGGTCGAAGAATTGAGGGCATGGAAGTTAATATGCAGATGGCAGATGATGAAGGTTGGACGAAGAAGAACGGTAGCAAGTGGAAAACAATGCCGCAGTTAATGCTTCGTTACAGAGCGGCATCATTCTTCTCTAGTCTGAATTGCCCGGAGCTGACAATGGGACTTTATACCAAGGAAGAAATCGAGGATGGCGATTTCAAGGAATATCCGATGGAAGATTTGCAAGAGCAAGTCAAGCGTGATATTACGGAGAACGCCAACAGTGAGCCATTTGTTACGGCGGAACCTTGTTCAACCGAAAGTGCAGCAGTCGAGCCAGAGAAGGTAGCCGGAGAAGTTGCTGAGAATGACGAGAACGTACCGGACTTTATGAAAGATTAGGGAGGTTGCTATGAGAGTTATATCGCAGGACGGAACAATGGATGTACCATATGAAGAGGTGATTATTCAGAGATTCAGGTCAAGAATTTATTTCCTGAACAAAAACTTAATAGGTGTTGAGTCGCTTAATGAAGACATGCAAATTGCTGAATATTCCACCAAAGAAAAAGCGAAGAAAGCCATGGAAATGCTTAGAGATGCATATATCGGTATGCCTATCGCAATGCAGAATGTTGATATTTCGGAAGATGTGGCAAGGGAATTTGAAAGATTAAAGAAATGCGGAATTATGGTGCAAACAGAAAATCAGCCGTCAAAAATAGAATGCATTAGCAATGCTATCTTTCAATTTCCGGCAGAGGAAGAATTGGAGTAGGGTATGGAAAATGTGAAATGGAGATTAAATGGCGTATTTAATGCTGACGCAAATAAGTGTTATGCGGAAATGTGTAGCTTAAATGAAATAACACCTAAAGCGATTCTCGAATATGCAAAAGGAATAAACACTGAATTACATAAATGCTTTGAATGGGATAACGATGTTGCCGCAGAAAAATATCGAACCATACAGGCAGGAAATGTTATTAGAATGTTATACATAGAACCAAGGAGCGAAGATGCACCGCTTGTAAGGGTATTGAGCAGAACATCTGATACAATTTATCAGCCGACACGAACCTTTTTGACAAACACAACAGAATATGAAGATTTGCTGAAAAGAGCGTTATCGGAATTAGAGAGTTTCAGAAAGAAATATGAAACGCTTTCTGAATTGGAACAGATATTTGAGCAGATTGATTTAATCACTGCTTAGATAATATATAGCATAAAACAGAAAATAATAGGACGATTCAAGAAAGCAAAAAACAAAACAACCTATTTTCAAGTGTTTAATAGGTGGCATAGCCACAATTATATATAAGGATAGCTTAAAACAAGACAACACAGGAAACGACATGAGAGCATAGGACACGACAATACAATATTTATGTGATTATGTCACTTGTTAAGCACTTGATTATAGGAAATAAGCTGATAGCATTTTACTGGCGGTATGATACCGACCATATAACTAATTAGCAAACAACATGCAAAAATATGAAACCATAGCAAACATAAGAACAGAACAAAATACTACATCATATCGCTTGTAAAGTGCTATCGGTAAGAATTTAAAATGAAAGGAATTATAAGACATGGCAAAAACAGAAGTAATAGAAATCAAACCATTAAATATTAAAACAGCAGAAATCACTATTGCAGGTGACGGAGATTTGATTCTTAACAAAATGAATGACGTAAACGCAAAGGAACTCATTGATAAGCGCAAGGATAAGGCAAAGGACACAGCAAAGCCTAATCCGTGGGAGGCAATTATTACCTCGATGCATTGGTACAATGGAAAACCTACTGATTTTTCAGAGGAAGGGCTTACACAGGCATTGAAAGAAAATGCGCCTTGTATAACAGGGTTCGGACTTAAAAAGTCATTCGGACAGGCAGTTGTGCAAAATAAGATTGATACATACGCCACAAAGTTTAACGCAGGAGTGAACATTATCGCAAAGGGTGATTTAGTACCTATCAGATTTGCAGAACATCACATTGATGAAAAGTTAATGTCACCAAAGAAAGGTAGTCCGGTATTGGTATACCTTAACAGATTTAGTGGTTGGAGTGCCACATTCACAATTCAGTACACTGAAAATGCCTTTTCTATTGAGCAGATTGTAAATATTATCAACCTTGCAGGATTTGGTAATGGTATCGGAAGTGGAAGAAGTAGCGGTTACGGAAGGTATCATGTAGATGGCATTAAGTAATTTTGATGAAAGTGAGGTGGTTTAAATGCTTATGCGATGTTGCGGTTCATCATCGGCAGGCAACAGTTACGCTTTAATCAGCAGTAGTGGAGAGATTCTTGCAATCGAAGCCGGATGCAAATTTCTTTATTTTAAGAAAATGATTGATTGGCGTATTTCTGATGTCGCAGGATGTATCGTCTCACATGAGCATGGTTAGGAGACCATGCACGATACATAAAAGATTTCATGAAATCCGGTATCCCGGTTTATACAGCATTTGAAACGCAGACCGCGCTTGAAACCATAACCGGAGAGCGTACAATAGCCATTCCACCACGCAGAGTACGGCAAATCGGAAGTTTTACAGTGACCCCTTTCAACGTACCGCACGATACAGAAATTGAGTGCTACGGCTATTTAATCGAGCATGAGGAAATGGGAAAGCTGTTATTCTTGACCGACTTGGAATATTGCAGATATGACTTTTCTGGCATAAAAGTTGAGCATATCATGGCTGAAGCCAATTATAGCATGGACTTGGTAGCCCGGAATGAGCCAAATTACGAACACCGTTTGCGAGGTCATATGAGCCTTGATACGGCACTTAAATTTATTCAGACGAACGACAACCCAGCTTTGCGAAATGTCGTTTTAATACACTTATCGGACACAAGCGGAGATCCCGCGTTATTCCTACAACGAACGAAAGAAACAATTAAATATGGAACGAATGTTTATGTTGCAGAAAAAGGGCTAGAGGTTGATATGAACCTTTGTCCGTTCTGAAAGGAGAAAGCATGGAAAGAGGAACAAAATGCAGAGTTATTAGTGATAGTTATGGGTTTTTTAAACCGGGAGAAATCGTTATTGCATTAGAAACCAATAGTGTGCCATATTGCGCGAAAGAATCGGCATATTCTCCGAAAAAAGCACTTAGCAGTTATAAATCAAGCGAGTACTCCGCTTTAAAAGAAAATGAACTTGAAGTAATTGAAGAATAATTAGGTTGAAACACCTTGGCGAAAGCCTAAAAGAAACTATCTTGTTTGGCGAATAGTTATCACAAACCTTATTGAAAGCCATGTTTTGGCGGTACGTTTACCGTGCCGCCCTTACAAAAGATTGGAGGTAAAAATTGAAATTATGTGAATACTGTATGGCTGAATTTGAGCCGAAGCGACCAGATCAAAAATACTGTAGACCAAAATGTGCCAAAAGATACGCACAGTTTAAGAATTTTAAAAAGGCTGGAAGAATTGTGTATACAAGAATATGCCCGAAATGCGGCAGAATTTTTATGACGATAGATGAAAACAAGTTTAATTGCCAAGACTGCATTAGCATTGACGTTAAAGAACGCTTGATAAAGCCAAAGAAAAAGGATGATGCAATCAAGGCTGTGAATCACATGGCATGCGCTTCCGGCATGAGCTATGGAAAGTTTGTGGCTCAAATGAGCATGAAGCCATTGGAGAGGAAGTGATTGGATGGGATATAAACACGGATTATCAAATAAATGCGGTAGATTATATCCTCTGTGGAAAAGTATTAAATATCGTTGCTATTGCAAAACTTCTCGCGACTATAAAAATTACGGTGGAAGAGGGATTGCAATGTGTGATGAATGGAAGAATGATTTTCTAAGTTTCCACGATTGGGCAATCGCAAACGGGTATAAAGAGGAAAAGACGGATAAGGGATTGAACATTTTAACCATTGACAGAATTGATGTTAATGGGAATTACGAGCCTAGCAATTGCAGGTTTGTAACAAATGCAGAACAAGCTAAAAACAAAAGAAATAGCATTCCTTTAGAGGAAAAATTTTTAAAATGTCCTGTTTACGGAAAGCAATTTGTGAAAAAGCAGAGAAATGGGCAAAAAACATGTAGTAATCACTGCGGAAGGATTCTTTATTACAGAGAGCATCCAAACACAAAAGACTATATGAAAATATGTCCTATTTGCAATAAATCATTTAACGCCAAAAGAGGAGGCCATTACAATGACGCAGTTTATTGCAGTAAAAAATGTAAAGATTTATCAGGTTCGCCTGTTTGGGAGCACAACGGACAAACCCATAGGGTTGTTGAGTGGGCTGAAATAGTAGGTATAAATGCACATTGCTTATTACATAGAAAGGATATGGGTTGGACTATTGAAGAGATATTAACAACGCCATTGAGAGGTAGAAGAAAATGCCGAATGTAAATTACAAGCAGCTATATGCAATAAAAAAGAACAACGAGAAACGGATATTAAGTGTTTGCCCTAGAATGAAAAATCAGAGCGGAATTTATTTCTACACGAGGACTGATGAAAACGGTATATCTTACTTTTACATTGGGCAGAGCGTTGACTGCTTAGAGAGAAATGTTTCACATTTATCCGGTTATCAGCACATAGATCTTTCGATTAAAAAAAGAGGATTTTATAGTGAAGAAAATCCGTATGGATGGAAATTGGATTTTATCCATTATCCGAGAGAGAAACTTGATGAAATGGAACAATATTGGATTTTGGAATATACAAAGAAAGGTTATCAATGCCGTTACAACAAAACGGCTGGCGGTCAAGGCGCAGGAAAAGAAAAGATAAACGAATTTAAACCGGCAAAAGGCTATTATGACGGCATTAAACAAGGGAAAAAGAGTCTTGCCAAGGAATTATCGCATATAGTTGAAAAACACCTTGAAATCCGCTTGAAGCCGGAGAAACAGGGTAACAAAGTTTCTGAAAAACAGTATGAGAAGTTTATGGCTTTGATTTCTGAAAATACATATGAGGAGAGTGATTAAATGGCAGAAGTCAAGTGGATTAAAATCACAACAGATGTCTTTGATGATGAAAAGATTCTGCTGATTGAGAGTATGCCGAGTGCGGATAGCATCATTACGATTTGGTTCAAACTTCTTATTCTTGCCGGAAAACAGAATAACAACGGAGTGTTTATGATGAGCAACAAATTGCCGTTCACGGATGAAATGCTTGCCACCATTTTCCGCAGAGATTTGAACACGGTAAGGTTTGCGCTTAAGACCTTTGAAGAATTTGGAATGATTGAAGTTGTTGACAACGTGATAACGATTACGAATTGGAATAAGCATCAAACACTTGACGCTTATGAGAAGAAAAAGGAACGTGACAGGCTATATCAGCAGAACCGAAGAAAGAAGCATAAGAACCTAATTGAGCAAAAATCGCCCGATAAATCGTCTTACGTCGCTGTTTCAGATAAAGAAGAAGAAAAAGAAGAAGATAAAGAGAAAGAAAATATAAAAGAAAATTTGCTGTCGACCGATTCCGGAGATTTGTTTGATTTTGACGATGCGTGGAAAAAGACTTTTAGTATATACCCCAAGAAAACAGCGTACAGTACCTCTAAAACAGCTTGGATGGATAAAGTGCTAGAAGTTATCGAAGAGAACCAACCGGACATTGCACGGCTGTTATACAAAGCCACAGAGGCATATTTGAGTGACTATCAAGAAAAGAACCCGGACGATACGGATTTTCGGTATATTCCAAAATATGTTGATTGGCTGAAAAATGATTGCGATTATTGGTTGCAGATTGCGGAGAAACGAGGTGATTGCAATTGACAGAAGCAGAACAGGGGCTTATCGGATGCGTACTTATATCCTCTGATTCTCTAGACAGGATTCCGGACATTAAACCATATATGTTCTCCGATGATATAGGACAGGACATTTTCATAAAAATGCTTGCAATGAGAGATAATTGCGAAGAAATAACGGTTCTTTCCCTTGCGCAGTCATTGACGAATCCAAAGTACAGCGAGGATGAATATAAGCGAGTCGTTATGTCTTGTTTACGATCTTCTCCAACATCTGTTGAAGCTCCTGCATATGCCAAAGTCGTGATGAATGATTTCAAGGCAAGAGAGGTCAAAAGTCTTTATCAGAGAGTTTCATTGAGACCGGGGGACATTGACAAGACGATTTCTGAAAGTATTTCCAGGTTGGAAGAATTGCAGAAAAACATGAAAGTTCGGTCAAAATCATTAAAGCAGATCGTTGAGGAAAACAAGGAAAAATATTTTAACGAACACGTTGGAGAGGGCGGTGTAAAAACAGGGTTCGATCAATTGGATGATTGTATCGGAAGTTTAGAGGGCGGAGACGTGACTGTTGTCGGTGCAAGACCTGGAATTGGAAAATCCGCATTTGTAACGCAGATGATCGGACAAATGGCAGAAAAAGGACTCCAAGTTGGATATTTCAACCTCGAGATGAAAGAAGGACAGGTTTACGAACGTTTCGTTTCAAGGTTGTCTGAAATAAGCCTAACGCGCGTCCGGAGGGCAAAAGCGTTCCTTGGAGATGAAAAAGAAAAATTCGACAAGGCAAACGATGAAATGTGTGATTATGATGTGATTATTTCCACAGGTTCAAAATCCGTAGGAGAAATCAAGGCAGAGAGCCGCTACCGGCAGTTTGATGCAATCATTATTGACTACTTGCAGTTGATTAAAGCAGAGCGAAAGTACAGCAACAGATCATCAGAAGTCGGAGATATTTCAAAAGCATTAAAGGCACTTGCAATGGAGCTAAATGTTCCGGTTATCGCACTTTCGCAGTTGAACAGAGTTTCAGAGGGAAGAGATACCAAAGAGCCTACAATGTCAGAGTTGAGAGAATCCGGAGATATTGAGCAGGACGCATCGAATATTTTCTTTTTATGGAATCTGGATGAAAGCGGAGAATATAAAGGGTTGAAAGTTGCAAAGCAACGGCAGGGCGAACTTATGAAAGAAGCATTACAGTTTATCGGCGAAAATATGAAATTCGTTGAAATCGAAAAACCATTCAATGATGTTGTTGCGGAAATAAAAAAGAAAGAACGTGGGGACGGATTCAAGCCATACAATGGCGATTGTCCGTTTTAGAGGTAGCGGCTATGGCAAGTGCAAAGATTGAAAAGGGTTCGGAAGAATGGCAAGTATTTATGGATTATTGGAAATTCATTCAGAAATACTATGCGCCAGACAACAACGATTCCTGGTGGGACGAAGTTGTAAAAGCCGGAGAATCATTGATAAACAAATACAAGGGCATGGAGATTGAAGAGCGTGCAAGACAGCTTGTATTGAGTCATTTTGCATGGTTGGAAATCACATACAGAAAGGAGAAATCAAAGAAATGAGCAATGCGTTGAAACGGAAGAAAAAGCCGACATTTTACACAAAACAGGAAATGCGGATTATCGGTCAAAATGATTTTGAAAAGAGAAATGCTGATAAGGTTATATCAAAATCATACAAAGATTTTGTTGTAATCGGTTACATAATTCTGCACGACAAATTCGGGTTCGGACAGGCAAGAATCATCCGGTTACAGGATTTTTTGAAATCCTACTTAGATGAAGCGGCATCCGGTGGAAATACCGGACAGGACTTGTCTGTTTATCTGAAAAGCAAATACGGAATAGACATTAAAGAGGAAGTCGGGAAAATTCCACAGAGACAGTTAATGAACCTGTATGCAAAGAAAGGTTTCTGCATCGAGCGTGAAGCATACAGGCTTTCCAGTGCATCATTGTTTAACTATTTTGCACTGACACTTACGATTCTAAAAAAGGAGTTTAAGATAACAGCGAAACAGTTGCAATATTTCACGGACAAATTCATCGACTACATTGATACGTTAGCTAATTACAAGCAGTTTCAGTTGACGGTTCCGATGATAGCGCAGAGTTTGGCGGATGAGATTAAGTTTGTATGTGATTTGGAGGTTTAATATGACGAATAAAGAAAAATACGGAAATGAGATTATAGAACTTGCGACAAACACAGCTATGTTTGGATTAAAAAATGGAAAGCCTGCAATTTGCGAAGAAATTAAATGTGAAGAGTGCGATTTTTATGAATCAGATTCGTGCAAAGGTAGTACGTATAATTTCCGAGAATGGCTTAATTCAGAAGATGTTGAGCCACCTGTTGATTGGAGTAAGGTTGCGGTAGATACGCAGATTTTGGTAAGAGATCATGAAAATTGCGAATGGACTAGAAGACATTTTGCAAAAATCAAAAACGGAACGGTGTTTGCATGGCGCGGTGGGGCAACGTCTTGGAGCGAGGATGATGAAGGGACTATTCCGTGGAAATATGCCAAGTTAGCAGAAAGTGAGGAATAGACATGGAGAGATTAACAGAGCGAACAGCTGTTGGAATCTTGGTAAAAGAAAATTACGAGAAAGAATCCTTAAAAACCTTGTATTCGTGCTATGGCGAAAAGCCTAATTCATATTATTCCAACTGTGAAGAAGGTTATTGCGCAATGGAGAAGTTAGCGGATTACGAGGACTTAGATGAACAGGGCAGACTTATCAAGTTACCTTGCAAGGTGGGAGATACTGTTTACGTTATTGCTGGAAAAAACATATCTGCACAGAAGATTCAAAGAGCAACGATTGATTCAGAAATGAAAATTGAATTTTGCACAAAAAGAAGAGGATTTGCATTGTTTGATATAGGTAAAACAGTATTTCTCACAGAATCCGAAGCCGAAGCAAAACTGAAAGAATTGAGAGGTGGAGAAGATGAAAGTAGTAACAGTTAGTGATTTGATAAAAATTCTTGATACAAAAGAAAATAGATATGGTGCTACAGGAAAACCGAGAATATTGAATTTATCTTTAAATGGCAATTTTGCTGGCGATATTGAATCTGTAAAGTTAGATGGTTATGGAGATGGACTTATTACGGACGTGACGTTGGAGATTACTACATCTAAATTCACAACCACCAATGCCGACAGGATAAGGAATATGTCGGATGAAGAGTTGCTTGATTTTATCTGTTCAATAGAAACTTATGAAGAGGGTAGCGTTAAGACTATTGAAAATGGGGTTTCAATGCACACAGTGACGGAAGTTAGGGAATGGCTTCAATCAGAAGCGGAATAGGAGAGAGTATGGAAGATAGATACTTATTCAAGGCAAAGTTTGATGATTCCGACAGATGGGTTAAAGGGCAACTTGTTGAAGTAAACGACACTTATTTGATTATTCCGAATCATGCAAGCAAAATATTAGCCGGTTGGTTTTCAGCATCAAATATTATAGAAGTAAAGAAAGATACAATCTGCCGATACACAGGCTTAAAAGACAGGAACGGTAATCTGATTTGGGAGAATGATATTGTAAAAATAAATAATAGCAAGGTGAATACGCTTATAACATTTAGGGATTTTGAAATTATATGTACAATTCCTAACGAAAAATATTATAAGCACAGACTTGAATATGATACTGAATATGAAGTTATCGGCAACATCTTTGACAATCCGGAGTTATTGGAAAGCGAGGGATAATATGACGGAGAGTGAAGCAATTAAGATATTGAAGAAAGACAGTTGTTATGAATGCTCACAAGGCACAGACAGCCCGCTTAATTGTGAATATTGGGGATGCAGGGTTGCGAAAGCTACTAGAGTAGCAATACAGGCACTTGAAGAAGTACAACAGTACCGCGCAATCGGCACACCGAAAGAATGTAGGGCGGCGGCGGTTAAGCAGACGGCGAAGAAACCTATATTTAACCATAACCTTAGTGATACTCTTTCTGTATTCCATTGCGAATGTGGAAACAAAATCAAAGTCAGTCACGATATAGGAATAATGAATAACAACAATGCGCCAAATTACTGTAGTAATTGCGGTTGTAGGTTAGATTGGAGTGATGAAGAATGATGTTTCAATCGTGCATAAATTTCATTCTGCTAATACTTATAGCCATTAGGTTAGATATTCTAACAAAATTTGGAGTTAACCTTTTTTGCGTTCTGTCAGTTGTAGGGATGATTGGACATGAGATTTTTGATTATTTGAAAAGAGGAGATAAAAAACGATGAGACTGATTGATGCAGATGCACTAAAGAAAGATTTAAAATCGGTTACTTTAAGCAATGGAACTTTAGTAAATACAAATGCAGTATTGTATTTACTAGAAGAATATCCGACCGCCTATGACCCGGACAAGATTGTGGAGCAGTTGGAAAATGAGAGAAAGTTTTGGGAGAATGCATATAACAGGAATTTGGGAAAAGAGAAAGCAAGAAGTTATGAGCACGCAATCGAGATTGTGAAAGGCGGTGGAGTAAAGTGACAAGCATAGAATTATGTAGAATGTGTACCGAGTATTCTGCGGACACAAGATGTTAGCATAAAAAGGATTGCAAATTGCAGAAGATTTTGACAGAAAATAAAGCGTTAAGGGCAGAAAATAAAGAACTTCGAACAAAAGCGTTTAGAAATTCATGGAAGAAATCCCCTGACATAATGGGAAGATGAGGTGGTGTAGATGCCAATTAAATCGATTTTATTCAACAAACAAATTAGTACCGAAATGGTGAGGGCAATTCTGGACGGAAGGAAGACTTGCACAAGGCGAATTTGCAAAGATGCCAATGAGTGTACTGTGCCGGATATGGAATTTTACAATGCTGACAGGCGGACTTATGCAGTACATAACTTTGCTGATAAGGAGCATACGGAGCAGTTAAGCATAGCAGAAAGAACTTGTCCTATTTGTCCGGGTGACATCCTCTATGTCCGCGAAACTTGGGGGTATCCAATTGCTTTAAATTCAAATGAACAGTATGTTTTTAGAGCGGACGAAGTAGCAGAAAGTGGCTTTAAAAATGATAGTCATATATGGCACCCATCCATCCATATGCCGAAAGAAGCAGCGCGTATCTGGCTTAAGGTTATGAATGTGAGAGTAGAGCGGCTGCAGGAGATGAAGCCGGTTGATGTGATAAAAGAGGGAGCTTATCCTGATTGTTGGGATTGTCTTAATACATACGGAGAAAGCGGTTCGCAGTGCTGTTATGGGACAGAAGAACAGTGCAGTCAATGTGATGAAGCGATGATGGAATGGGAAAAACTTTGGAACTCCACCATCAAGAAATCCGACCTTGACTGCCGCGGATGGGATGCAAATCCGTGGGTGTGGGTTATCGAGTTTGAGCGGTGTGAAAAACCGGAAGGAGTGTGAGGTATGAGTAAAAGCAGAGCTAGTAAAATGAACGGCTATCGTAGCATGGTAAGCCGGCAGAAAAATGATGTTTTTAAGTTTAAGTCTAAGAAGAAAAAGAAAGGGTGATACAGAATGAAGATTTTAAGCAAGAAGAAATACAATAAACTCATTGAAGATTTTGAGGAATCGCAGAAAAAGGTCGAGGAACTCAAAAGGATAAACGAGAGTATCGGGAAAAAGCTGGAAGATAAAAAGACAAGTTGCAAGGCAAATGTTGGAAAAGATTTTTGTAATGTTTGCAAAAATTCTTACAGTTATAAGAACAATAATGGGCTTATTCCCATTAACTGTGTAGGTTGCTTGCTGTGCCTTGTGAGGATTTTAAGAGAAAAGAAAGTAGGTGATTCAAAGTGAGTAACAATGTAGAGATAGTAATAGCACGGGCTTTAATGATGAGAATTAAAAATTATGCAGAAAGAGCCTTGGATAAAAAAGATGTAACACTTGATATGGCTATGGTTGAAATACGTGATACAGTTGACGCTTATGACGAGTATTTTCAGACAGGCAGAGAGCCACAGTAACTAACTAAAAATCAAAGAAAGGAATAGGTTGTCGCGACATAAAACCGAGGTTTCCTTTTGGTAGATTTAGAATGAAAGTACATTGTTTATTTGAACAGTCAGGAACATTCAAGAACGCTTTCAAGAAGTATGGAATTGAAGCCTACGATTATGATATTCAGAATGAATTTAACGAAACCGACTATGTTACTGACCTTTTCGAAGAGATTGATAGGGGGTATCAAGGTGAGCCGAGTTTGTTTGATAAGATAAGTCTTGATGATTTGATATTTGCATTTTTCCCTTGCACTTATTTTTCAGACCAAGGATTGAGGCATCTAGCTTGCACGGCTTATCAGTACAGGAATTACACTATTGAGCAAAAATGTGAATTGGCAATGAAACGGCATAAGGAACTTGATTTGTTTTATGAAAAGCTGAATAAATTAGTGATAATTTGTCAGCGAGGTCATTTGCAAATTGTAATTGAAAATCCATTGAATACAAGTGGATTACATTACCTTACAAACTTCTGGTGCTTGAAGCCAAGTGTAATTGACAGGGATAGGACACAGAATGGGGATTATTACAAGAAGCCCACTCAGTATTGGTTTATTGGATTAAATCCTAAAAACAATCTTGTTTTTGAACCGTTGGAACAAGTAGAAAGTATGCCGCCAATACAATATATTACAAATAAAAACCCCTTGGGTATAGATAAAAAAACAGCAAGGTCAATGATACACCCACAGTACGCAGATAGATTTATCAGACAATATATTCTTGATAAGGAAATATGGAGTCAACAATAGTTTTATAGATTTTATCAATTATTCTTATGTTTTTAATATTGAAAACATATAAATATCAACCAATAAAATAAGGAGAAATGGCTTATGAAATTTACAAAATTCATTAAGCCGGAACTTGAACAAATCAAAGAAAATGCCAATTTCACGGAAGAAGAGGAGAGGATTTTCTCTCTTCTCTGCCGTGGTTTTTCACAAAAGCAAATATCCACAAAAGAAAATCTATCACTAAGAACGATAGAGTACAGAGTGAGAGATATCAAAGATAAAATAGAAAGAACGGGGGTATTTGATTGGATGAAAAAGAACTGTTGAAATATGCCGTTGATAGTGGTATCCTCGACATAGCACTTGTGCAAGAACAAGTTGAAATGAACAAAAGAGAAAAGATACTAAAGAAACACCCATATGATATATGGGAAGGGAAAGATGGGTATTGGAGAACCTATATTCCATGCAAGGAGAAAGGGAGAAAGCTACTTAAGAAAAAAGATAGGGTCGATATTGAAAATGAGGTTATCGATTATTTACAGATTCAAGAAGAAAATCCAACCATTGATGAAGTGTTTGAAGAGTGGAACGACAGGCGGTTGGCACTGAACAAGATTGGAAATGCAACGCACCAAAGGAATCGAAACTTTTATCAAAGGCACTTTAAACAAATGGGTAAAAGTCACATAAAATCAATATCGGAAGATGAATGGGGAGATTTCCTAGAAGAACAGATTCCGAAGTTTAACTTGACGGCAAAGGCGTTTTCCGGACTAAAAGGGATAACCAAAGGGTTTCTGAAACGAGCCAAAAAGCGGAAGTTGATTGATTTTAATGTTGAAGAATTGTTTGAGGAGCTTGATACATCTGATTCCGATTTCAAACGAACGATCAAGGAAGATTACGAAGAGGTTTTTGACGAGAATGAAACTGATATTATGATTAAATATTTGGAATGCAACCTTGATTTATCAAACATAGCAATACTTCTAATGTTCGTGACCGGAATGAGAATCGGAGAGGTTGTGTGCCTAAAACATGATGATTTTGACGGTAATACGGTCAAGGTTCGGCGAACCGAAACAAGGTATCGTGGAGAGGATGATGCAAAATATACGGTTGCGATAAAGGATTTCCCAAAGACGAGAGCTGGGGCGAGAACAATTATCATCCCAAAGGACTACGAGTGGTTGTGTGATAGGATCAGAAAAACGAATCCATTTGAAGAATTTGTGTTCATTAAAGAAAATGGAGAGCGCTTGAATGCGAATTGTGTAAGAATGCGATTACAGAGATTGTGCGATAAGTTAGGAATCTATCGAAAGTCTCCACATAAGATCCGAAAGACATACGGAACCATCCTTCTTGACAACAATATTGACGAGCGGTTGATCCTTGGTCAGATGGGGCACGCAAGCCTAGGAACTACAGAGGAACATTACCACAGAAACCGCAGATCTATCGAGAAAAAGTCAGATATTTTAAGTAGTATACCAGACTTCAAAGCACGAACAAGTTAGTCGTTTGATTACTATTTTGAAAAAAGTAATCAAAAGTAATCAAAGTAAAAACGCTACAAGCCGCATAAACACTGAAAAGTTGATGCTTTGTGCAAGGGTTCGAGTCCCCTTATTGGCTTTCAGAAAACCGCATAAAATCAAGGTTTTCTATAGATTAGGGGAAAGAGAGTAATCAAAAAGTAATCAAAAGGTAATCAAAAAAGGCTCGGAAGCCTTGATTATACTAAAGAAAGGAGTTTCTTGTACAAGTGCTAAAAGTTAATTGAATATGATTACTATGGAAGTTTGGACGCATTGAGCGTCTTTTTTTATGCGGTTTTTCTGCTTATTTTTTGCGGAAGAACCGTATTTTTTTATGCAAAAATATAAGCATAGGAGGGATGCGGAATGTTATTTACGGATGAAATTCTTGAAAAAATCTTAACAAGAGAAGATGTTTCAAAGGTTCCGCTTGTGTATCAGTCAGCTATGATTCACGCAATCAAGGAAGTATTGGAGGAAGAGAATGTATCAGATGCAAAATCAGAATATGGCATTTAACCCAAACCCAAGCTATGCCGCATATCAGTACAACCCAATGCAGAGGTTTCAACAGCCAGAGCCACAGATTCCGCAGATGCAACCGCAGTTTCTTGGAATCCAAGGAAAAGTGGTGCAGTCGGAGTCGGCAATCATGGCGAATGATGTGCCTATGGATGGAAGCGTTGCGTTTTTCCCGATGCAGGACATGAGCGCAATCGTAGCAAAACAATGGGATGCCAATGGAACAATCAGAAAGACCGTTTACAAGCCTTTCAACGAGCAGATGGCAGATTCTTCGAGTGATGATAAAAGAATCGAAATAGGGCTATCTGATGATGCGACAAAGGCTATTACTGACAAATTAGATTGTTTGTTTGGAAAGATGGAAGAGTTGGAAGATAAGTTATCTTCGCAAACGCAAAGAAAACCTTCACGAACACAAAAGGAGAGTGAGTCTTAATGAATCCTATGCAGATGTTACAGGGAATGAGAAACCCACAGCAGTTTTTGCAACAAATGATGGGGAATAACAGCGTAATGAGCAACCCTATGGCGCGCAATGCTATGCAAATGGCGCAGAAGGGAGATTCCAAGGGCATCGAACAGATGGCTAGGAATTTGTGCAAAGAAAAGGGAATTGACGCAGATAAGGCTTTTGAGTCGTTTAAAAGCCAATTAGGAATGTGATACTAATTCTTGCAAGATTATGTATATAAAAAATGAATTATGGAGGTAAATTCTATGTTTAACACAGGTAATTGTGCATCCGTTCCGCTTGTCGCGAACATTGACGGAAACGGAAATAACAACGGATGGGGCGCAGAAGGCTCATGGTTATGGTTCATTATCGTTATCTTCGCTATCTTCGGATGGGGTGGATTCGGTAACGGATTCGGAGGAAACGGAATGAATGGTGGTGTCGGAAGCGAAATTCAGCGCGGATTTGATAATCAGGCGGTTGTGTCAAAACTTGACGGAATTACAAACGGACTTTGTGACGGATTCTATGCAGTGCAAACCGGCATGAACGGCATCAACACAAACATTTTGCAGACCGGATTCGGCATTCAGCAAGCTATCAATGCTGATACAGTCGCTAATATGCAGAACACAAACGCATTACAGTCACAGCTTGCTAACTGTTGCTGTGAAACAAGAGAAGCTATCCAAGGCGTAAACTACAACATGGCAACTAACACTTGCGCATTGCAGAACACCATGAACAGCAACACAAGAGACATTATCGACAGTCAGAATGCAGGAACACGCGCTATTCTTGATTATCTTTGCAATGAGAAAATTTCTAGCTTACAGGCAGAAAATAACGACCTTCGCAGAGCGGCTTCACAGGATCGTCAGAGTGCATTACTTACAACTCAGATGGCAGCTCAGACACAGCAGATTATCAATGCAGTAAATCCGTCTGCTATCCCGGCATATGTTGTACCTAACCCAAATGCTTATGCATATGGATGCGGATGCAACACAGGATGTGGCTGCTAAAACTAAATAATTGAGTATCTTAATTGAGTTTAACTCAATCATGTCTGCTATGCAGTATTACTTATAATCAAAGGGCAGACTATAATGTTTGCCCTTATTTTTGTGAAAGAGAGGTAAAAATAATGGAAGTAACAGGAATTGCATTACAAACCGTTGCTGCTGGAGAAGATGTTGCGTTCACAGAAACAGCAGTGAACGGAACAAAATGTATCGTACACAGACAGGGAAGTGGAATTATCAAGCTAAGAGGTATCACCAATCAGTGCAAGGCTAGATTTTTGGTATCGTATTCCGGCAACATTCAGATTCCGACAGGCGGCACAGTTGGAGAGATTTCGCTTGCCATTGCAGTAGACGGAGAGCCTTTACAGTCAACAAAGATGATCGTGACCCCTGCGGCAGTTGAGAATTTCTTTAATGTATCAGCACAAGCATATGTTGATGTGCCATGCGGTTGTTGCAGTACCGTAGCCGTGCAGAATACGTCCACACAGGCTATCGAGGTTCAGAACAGTAATTTGATTGCAGTAAGGGAGGCTTGATATTATGCATAAGTTTGCGAAACAGATTATGGATTGCGTGAAAGCCCACGTTGACGGAATCGGAATCGAGAATTTTGAAGGACAAAACCTTGATGATCTCAAGGATTGGACGGAAATTGCAAAGAACATCGTATGCTTTGACAAAGACTATAACATTGTTGAAGCGATGAAAAAGTCTGAAAATAACGAGGATATTATGCGTATGCTTGAACAGTACGAGGATTATCCGGAAAGAAGATACTACAATGAGTACCGGTACTCAAACGGAAGATTCGCACCGAAAGGGCGTGGAACACGCAGAGGATATGCAGAACCGCCATATTACCATCAGATGCCGGAAGATTACCACGAATGGGAGAGAATGCCGGAATACGACCGAATGAGAGACCTTGACCGAATGAGTATGGGGAAGATGTATTATTCAGATCCTATGAGCGGAAATAACGGCATGAGTACCGGTACTCACGATGCAAGAGAGGGCAGAGCCGGTATGAGCCGGAGAAGTTACATGGAGACAAAGGAAATGCATAACGGAAATTCACCGGAAGATAAGGACGCAAAGATGAAAGAACTCGAAAAGTACATGAAATCTCTTTCTGAAGATGTGACCGAACTGTTTTCCGGTATGTCTCCAGAAGAGAAGCAGTTAACCAAGACAAAGCTGACTACGCTTGTCACGAAAATGTAATAGAGAGGGCATTTTGCCCTCTTTGTTTGCGAGGTGGTAAATTGTTCACGATAAACAATGAAATGTGGAATTTGGTCAAAGTATCGCGTTACAGCGATATGCTACAGAGAAGTGACGGAAGCAGAACAGTAGGCATGACCGACAGGGACACGAAAACGATATATCTTGCGAATGATCTACGCGGAAGGTTCCTTGACCGTGTACTACGCCACGAATTATGTCATGCGTTCTGTCTTTCGTATAACGTATACATGGATATTGATACAGAGGAAATTGTAGCAGATTTCTTGGCTACATATGGAAGAGAAGTATTTGAAATAGCAGACAGACTATTGATTGAACTTATGGAGGTTGTTGCATAATGGATAAAATTTCAGAACTCTTACAGTACGTGCACCGGACGAATCCGGAAATGACTAGGGAAAGGCTGATAGAAGAGTTGAGCAAAAGTGATTATGCGGCGCGGTCTTTGATTTTTACGAAAGAAAATTTTTTCCGCGCCCCAAAAAATATTTCGTAATTTTTTTGTACCCCCCTGGGGTAGCGTTTTGGGGTCAAGATTCCATTTTTACGGATTCCCAAAAACGTGTAACAAACGTGCAATTATCTGCGATATTCCGCAAATAGCACAAATACACTATATGTTATGCCATATATAGATAATTCATTGATGATATTTGATGTTATAGCCGATCACAGGCAAACGCCAGAAGACGCTTGCCCGGCTGTAGTTATAGTCTAGCATAGACCGCATTTTACCACTTGTCAAGATAGTTTTTCCCGTCGTACCGGCTGTAAGTGTGTGTTATGTTTTCCGGTCTTTGCGTGATCTGCATCCAGTCACCGCCACGTTGGACGGTTATTTTGGTTTTTGCAGACTCCACCCATTCCACACCCTCGAACTTCGAGTAGCCGCACGTTTTGCCGGATATTTCCAGATAACCAAGGTTAGACACCCGGCGCATGATTTCCCTTTTTCCTATATACTCATATTTTCCCATCTTTCCCACCTCCTTATATTGTGTTTATTTGTCAATTTGCGCATGGAAACCGATTTCCATGTAGTCCGCGCTCCCGGAATCGAACCGGAACGGATGCACCAAGCACGCGAAAAAGGCGGAATGGTACCGCCTTAAATTACAACAAAATCCCCTTGAAATCCTGTTGTTACGATCATTTTTCCGTCAGATCTGCGGTACACAACGCCGCATCCGTCCGCAAAAGTTGACCACACGAGCCATCCGGGCGGTGTGAGGTTTTCACCGGTTTTATAATCCAGGAATGAGTAACGCGGAATAACGCCACTTTTTTCTTGATCTAGCGCGTTGTTAATTGCTTGCGATTCTGTCACAAGCACAACGCCGTTTTTTGCGTGCAAAACATAGTTATTTTCATTCATTTTTTATTTCTCCTTTTCAATTTCATAAAACCGCCGCCGGTAGTGATCCGGCGCGCATCCTCTGCGGCGGTTGGTTACTTTACATAAACTCGTACATAATTCTTGTTTTTGTTGTATGAGTAGCTTTTTACTTGCATATCGTCAAATTCATTCCCGGTTTCTGCGCCGTAATTTGCGCAGATCAATTTATTGTTTTCGCCGTATATTCTCCACGGTACACGGCAGGCGTTCCAATCACATTCCATAAATAATTCGTATAGCGTTCTTTTCATGGTTTCAAGTCCTCCATATTCTAAATTTTTCCGGTTGCTCCGGGTAAAAGCAAGCCGGGGAATCGAACCCCGGAAACGCCAACCTTGCTAATTATTTGCTTGCTAAAATCTCCCTTGCTAATAAGTCCCAATAAAGACCATCGCCGCGTTTATCAAGCCATTTTTCGGCTTCTTCTGTGCTTTCGTCTAACCATTCAGCCATAAGCCGGATAATATCATAATAACTATATGCAACGCCAACGCCTAAACCTCTAAGCCATTCAATACAAGCGTTGCGCTCTCCAAGTCTTGCGACTGCCCAGCCGTATTCATTTATAAATTTCTCCTTAATGTCCTTGATCGTGTTAAGATCTTCACTCTGTGCGACCTCTGTTAAATAATTTCTAACTGCTGCTTTTACTTCCTTGCTATTTGTTCTTCTCATTTCTTTTTACCTGTGCTATAATATAGCTACCTTTCTTTTTTTGATTGGTGGCGGTTCGTTCTTGGTAGGAGTGACCGCCTTTTTTGTTTTCTGTGCTTCATTTGATACTTGTATTATAGTAAATATAAGGCACAAAAGCAATAGGCATAATATACAAAATATAAGGCACAAAACATAATTTTACTTGTGAAATATGTATAAGGCACAAAATCGCATGAAACATTATATAAGGAAAGAAAACTTTCCCTTGACATATAAGGCACAAATGCTATAATGGTAACAAACATAGAAAGAGAGGTGCAGAGCATGGAACGTAAGACAACAGAAGCAACAAGGCGCGCAATCTATAGATATGATGATAAGTTTGAGCGTGTTAATTGCAGATTTGCAAAAGGCACAAAGGATCGCATAGAAAAGCTTGGGTACAAGAGCGCAAACGACTTTATTAAACTTGCAGTCGCGGAAAAGCTGGAGCATGACGAAAAAATTTTAAAATAAGGCACAAAAAACTGTTGACATATAAGGCACAAAATGTTATAGTATAGACAGATCAAAGAAATAGAGCACCGAAAGGAGTACGGATGTTGAAATTAGAGGGTTTGAAAAGCAAGCAGGAAAACGGAATAACCGTGTATTTTTACGCGGGGCTTGGCTGGGTAACGGAAGAACGGCTGAACCAGCCGGACGTTGCCAAGAACGAAGCTGTCAAAGATTTTGATTGCAATCCGGAGAACAGCCACTGTTGTTCTGACTGCCCGCACAACCGAAATTTTTCGGATTGGCAAGATAGATTGCCGTGTGGTCAGTACCACTGCTGGGTTGACGTAACTTGCAAATAAGGGAAGGAGAACGGAACATGATTAGATGGAAGGCAACAAGTGTGAATGGACTCGTGGAATATGAGCAGGAAGCGGAAAGTTTCAAGGAGCTTTTCGATGCGCTGGACGGAAGAGGAATAATTAGCGATCCAGATTTCCCCCTTTATGATACGGCACTCTTGGAAAAATACGGGAAATCATTTGATGATGCCGGTTTTAAAGACGAGAGTGGCGAACTTGATTACGAAAAAGTAGATGATTTTCTGGATGGAAAGAAATTATCTGACAGGGAACTGTATGAATTAATACTTTCCCGGAACGGAGAAGCGTATTATCAAAAATTTATGCGCGAAACCGAAAATCAGATTGTTGAAATTGAGGAATCTGATTTTGATGAAACCGGCAAATACAAGTTTTAAAAATGCCGGTGGATTATCCACCGGCAACAGTCACGTAAATTTGAAGGTACTAAACCTAATCTTCCAAAACTTACGTGATTTAGAATAACATGTAATAATTCAAAAGTCAAGAAAATATTTTAACAACATTTATATTAACCAGACAAGAAAGAGAGGAAAACATAAAATGAAGAACTACAAAGAATACGAGAAAAGGTTTATAGGGTCAAGCGATATTGCGGCATTAATACTTGTCGGATGCGATGAAAACGGATTGAAAACAAGCACTCTTGATTTTGGCGAAGATGGAAGCTACATGGCGTACGTCGTTGACGAGGACGCGGAGATAGGTGCACATTATAAAAAAGTTGCTGATTTTAAGCACTGGCTCAAGATTTATGATGATGACGAATTGACATACCGGGTTAATGCACAGGAGATAAATATATATCGCGCTGGAGATTTTGGCTGTATTATACAGACAATCGGCAAACATTAAAAGAAATCGAGTGGGAAAGATTAAGAATCTGACCCACTCATTTTCATCACTGAGAATATAATTGTTTCAATCCCTGTCCACCGGAATCGCTGGTGGAACCACAACGGCATGCATCCATGCCGTGCGACATATTCATAGTCTATCATCAGATCGGACAAAATGCAAGTAGATATTTTCAAACAAGGGCAGCTTTTCCGGCTGTCTTTTTCTTTTTACCATATCCAAAAAATAAACAACGTGTCCGGTCATATCTTACAAAATCTCCGAAAAACCGTAAACAAACTATAAAACTTTTCTTAATTTTTTATAAACAAGGCTAGGTGTATTAGGTCTTTGACAAGTTCAAAAATGATAGAATAGTATCAGTTTTTACAAAAAATCGTCTGACATAACACGACACAATCGCCTGACGTCGCCTTTTCAGAACTATGTTTCTCTTTCTCTCTCTTTTTCTTAATCTTTTAAATTAATAATAATATACTGTATCTAAAGCCTATAGATGTAGAGTAAGTGTATATCCGCATATGCGCGCGGTGTAAGTATATAATACCACCGTAAAAAAATTAAGGCTTGACTTTAAACCCGGAAATAGTGTATACCAAAAGCAGAGAGGAATAAAACGGATTGGAGGTGTGAATATATGCAGGATGTAAAGAGTGTAGAGAATGTAGATCTTACAACCCTTATAGTGGATCTAGGTACAGTACAGATATACACATCAACTGTACACGATTTAATAGACAACGCTTGTATAGAATTTCACATCGAAGATTTGTTAAAAGCTGGACAGAGACAATGGAAAGCTGTTATGCAGTATGTTGGTATGCATTTATTCCCGGATACATCGGTACTAAAAGACAAGAGTCTAAAACCTCTTGGTAATGCAACTATACCGACTAACTGTAACAGGTATGATAGAGAGGTATTATATAAGCTTTGTGATTATTATATATATATATCCAATGTATACAGCAAGTTGGTAAGTACAGTGGCATTTAGTTATTTTTGTAATATACCTACTACAACGTTTGACCTGTGGAAAGACGAGGAATCAAGTTCGTTGGCTTTTAAGATTTGGCAAAAATTGCAGCGATCACGCAAGGATTGCATCCTTGATCGTGCGTACGACTCCAACAGCCCAGTGGGTACTATGTTCGTGGGCAACAACGAATTTGGCATGAATCAGCCAGGAATTGGCGATAATGCCACCCAAAGAAGGGCAATCACAGCGCAGGAACTGCCAAGGCTGGACGAGAAAAAGAGCCAAGAATTGCACGCAATTGATACACAATTCACAGATGCAGTGGCAAATAACACGGTTTAAATTGTGTGTGATTATTCTACAATTCGCAAATGCAGTAATATCAAGGGGTGTAGCGTTTTAACTATTCGTGAACTATTCGGAAAAGTTAGGTTTTGCGAATAGTTACAAGGGTATGACGTGAATTGTATTAAAACAATTTGATTTTCACACAATGACAACAAAACGAAACGGAAAATATTTTATATTTCCATGTTTTCAGAAAAAGGATGGGGAGGGGGTCTGACAGAAAGACCACCGGGCGGCTACTAAGTCCCTTAAATACCTCAAAAAATAAAAAGCCACTTACAACACCCATTGACTTTCATCGTAAATAGGCTATAATAAATTTATAACAATTCACTTTCACGTTGCGAATCGCAACTACATTTCCAAAAAATTTTTAAAAACAAAAAAGAGTGTTTCGGACAGGAGAATGACATATGACCGGAAATGAGTACCAGAAATTAGCCATGCGGACGAAAAACCACAAGGCGACAGAAAGAATTTCGGATAAACTCGATTTGCTTAAATTTTGCAAAAAGAACAATATCGCATCCGAAGTACAAAATTACGATCTTGGTGGCATCTTTAATGCTTGCCTTGGATTATCCGGCGAGGTTGGAGAGTTCAACGACATGATTAAAAAGTGGATTTTCCATGAGAAACAGCTTGATATTGACCACGCAAAGAAAGAAGCTGGAGATGTTTGCTGGTATCTTGCAATGCTTTGCGAATCCTTCGGCTGGAGCCTTGATGAGATCATGCAGATGAATGTAGACAAACTTAAGGCACGTTATCCGGAAGGGTTTGACATTGAAAGAGCAAACCACAGAGCGGAAAGTGATGTTTAATGGCAAGCTGCAGCAATGAGTTGATGAAAACCGAGTATTCCACAGCTTTTGATGAAAAGCGCAAAGGTTTGATTGAACAGTCGTATTACAAATACGGACCGGCAAGAATGAACTTTTCCTCCGGAAATGTTGATGCAATCGAAAGTTTGAAAATGTGCCTTGCCAAGTTTGAAGAGACCGGAAACCTTGAATACCTGTGTGATGTTGCAAACTATGCCATGTTCCGGTTTATGTTTCCACAGCAGGGCGAGTATTTCAAACATACGAATTCTGATGAATCTGCTGGACTTTTCGGTATGAGCGTAAATGAAATGGAACGATTCAAACAGGAACACAGTTTTGAGGATGGGAGATATTGATATGGCTTTGAAAGTTATTGCAACAGCGATAGATGCCCTCGTAATACTGGGACTTATGAGAGCACAGATAAAAGAGAGAGACAATTCAAACGCAATGGGGTATTTGCTTTCATACGCGACCTTTGCAATGAATATTATGGTCATTTGGAAATGATGGGCTATCGCCAAACGGTAAGGCACAGGATTTTGATTCCTGTATTCCCGGGTTCGAATCCCGGTAGCCTAATTGGTTGCATGCTGACGTTTCATGTAGCCACGTATGTTTTCCATACGTACTTGAACCCTTGGTTGAGTGATTCAAGCATTTGGGTTCCTCCTTTCGCCACTAGGACGATTCTGTTAAGGACGGTGCGAGACCGTCCGGTGGTATTCTATCATGCATCTATCCAACGGTGCATGAGCCATGAAATTAGGTGGTGGCGGAATAGGTAGACGCGCAGATGGAAGAGACAGGACAAAGATTAAAAACTCATGGTTGAAGTCCTATGGGTTCGATTCCCTCCAATGTGAACAGTGCACGGTTTATGTGAGGTGCAAATCCTCACCCACCTATTCGGTCAAATTATGCTGTTTGCTTGCAGATGGTCTATGTTTTGGCTGTATGATACCACGGGCAATTATAATGTGGCGCAGAGGCATCAAGACCTCGAAATGGAAGCATTAAGACTTCGTTAAGTAGTAACAACGATGGGTATTCCTGCTGAATCATCGTTAAAACAAAACAGGATAGTGCCATGCATAGCACGTAAAACATATTGCTAACCGTCTTGTGGCGGTTTTGATCGGTTAGTCGAGCGGTAAGACACCACCCTTTCACGGTGGCAACACGAGTTCAAATCTCGTACCGATCATTTAAACATGATTACCTCGGTTATTTGGCAGTGTTCCCATAATGGAATTGGAGCCGGTTGCTATCCGGTCGGGCGTTTGTTCGCCTTGTAGGTTCGAGTCCTACACACTGCGCTTGCCCGAAATAGGGCGTTGATGTGTGGCGGAATGGGTAAACGCTATGAAATGTCTATTGCAAAATGCAATACAGAGAAAGTATTTCTCAGGGACATTATGAGAAAATAAATCTTTTCTGCGAGGTTCGAATCCTCGCCATATCAATTCCTTATCTCCACTTAGTCGGGTGCTACTGCAATAGTTCCGGTCGATGGGAGACTTATGGATGATAGCGACATTATTGGCAACAGAAAACCCCTCAGTGATTAGAAATTGCAGATTTGAAAGCTGTTGGCATGGTTTTGGCTGACAGGGTTCGATTCCCTGTGTCGCTATTCGATGATAAAAAACATTTTGGAATATTTATATCAAACGAAAGACACGGAATCTCACGAGGATTCCGATTTTTGCTATGATTGGGGGCGTAAGAATGTGTGATTTTTGCAAAGACATAGGAATCGGAATACCGGATTGGGATTTCCTTACTCTGGATAAAAACGGAAAAGTACCGTCCGGTAATAAAATAGAAATTCGGAAAATTGCAGACAAACACGCGCTTGTTTTTACGAATAGTGCCGGAGAATACGGCGCAGGAGCGATAAATATTGCGTTTTGCCCTATCTGTGGTAGAAAGCTGGTGTAATAATGAAACCATTAGAAAAAATATTTTTTAGAGCTTGCGTGAATGAACAGAAAAGAAAATTGCATTCAAGCAATCGAGAATTAAGTATAAGAACTATTGGAAATATTTTTGAAAGGCTTGGATTTTCGTACAAGCAGTTAATGTATTATGTCAGAAAGTGGTCTGACAGGGGATTTTATGATTACGGAGTAATACTTGACTTTGGATGGTTTGAATTTGACAAACTGACCGGAGAATATAAACGGATTTATGATTCTATGACAAGTACGGACGGATGGAAAGATGGAGAGTTGGAAAATTATATTGTCAGCAATTCTTTTAATCGAGAGCGGATAACTAATTTTTCATTGAGAGAACATCTTGGAATCGGACAGGATAAAGAATTTTTTAATCCGTACAGAAAGGTGGAAGAATGAATGAATGAATTAACACAAAGCAAAGACGGATATATCGTATTTGACGAGAGCGGAACTTGCGCGCTTGCATATGGCGCAGCGGAAAAATGGTTCAAGACCTATGATGAAGCAATCAATTATGCTTTAGAAAAAGTTACTAAAAATTGTGAATTATTTAAAGACCGCATTGATTTTAACTCTGTAATTGTTTATGAGGGTTCAGAAGGATTTATGCATCAGTCGCACAGTATTCCTTGCGGAAAAGTGTTGTTTTGGTGGAAGAATCATAAATAGTTTGGTGGTGGATAAGAATGTGTGAATTTTGTGATAATGAATCGAAACAAATAATTGATGATAGAGAGAAGGATTCTATTTTGTACATTTCCGATTCAGAAAAAGAAATGAGAATTTTTCTTGAATATCTCAAAGAGAAAATGGACAACAACGGAAAAGAATGTTTCTTAGATGGAGAACATGATATTTTAAAAACAGAAAATTACAATGTTGTCTGTAAAAGTATTCATGGTACTCTACTTGGAGTCGGATATGGGTATTGTCTACATTACTGTTTTTCAAACAATTTTGATAAGAGTAAGTGCAACGATATGGAAAAATACTCGATGGAAGAAATTCTTGCGCACACAAGAGAGGGCGCAAAAGAAATATCAGGACTTGATATTTTATGTATGCTAGGGTTGGCTTAAAAGGCGGTGGAAGAATGAAACCATTAGAAGAAATATTTTTTAGAGCTTGCGTGAATGAACAGAAAAGAAAATTGCATTCAAGCAATCGAGAATTAAGTATAAGAACTATTGGAAATATTTTTGAAAGGCTTGGATTTTCGTACAAGCAGTTAATGTATTATGTCAGAAAGTGGTCTGACAGGGGATTTTATGATTACGGAGTAATACTTGACTTTGGATGGTTTGAATTTGACAAACTGACCGGAGAATATAAACGGATTTATGATTCTATGACAAGTACGGACGGATGGAAAGATGGAGAGTTGGAAAATTATATTTCAAGAAATTCTTTTAAACGAGATAGAATAACACCACTTGATATTCTGTATATGTACGGATTGGTTTGAAAGGCGGCAGAATGATGGTTACACAGAAAGATGTCCACAATAGTATAGTTGTAAATGCAAACGTTTGGCAGAAAAGATATTTATCATTACAATGCGGTGGAAGCGTTGAAAAGATAAAGGAAGCCGAACAGGCAATGGCTAATATGATTAACGGCATTAGCAAGGCACTTAAAAATAGTGGAACAGATTATTTGAATAAACTTGATTTGTAAGAGAGGGATTTTATGAAACATCAAAAAGAATGGTATACTTGTGATCGTTGTGGTGCGGAAATTAAAAAAGGAATACTGTGCGGAAATTCGGTTACAAGAAACGGCGTTTTTAATACCACATACGACTTGTGCTATAAATGTATGGAAGATTTTGAGGAGTTTATGAGAAATGATAGTTAATATGGGAACCAAAACCTATGAAATGAGCAGCAAGCAGGCAAAAGCTATTCTTGAAACTGCTAAGAAACTTGCGGATTGCAATATATATGGCATCGAAAAAGGCAATATAGTGATTATGCTGAATGAAAAGTATGAGGACGATATGAGCCTTAAAAAAGCCGTAGAGGAGTATAAAAAGAAAGGGTTCAAGGTGCATTGGAAATGAAGAAAATACCAACATTGTTTGAAGTATTGCCTTAAGGAGCGATAATTGATGGAATTTCAATACAGAAAAATGGTACAGGAGATAGCTGACACGGTATTAGACAATGCCACAATCAACAATATTCCGTTTCGTGAATGGATTGATAATGTGAATAATGCTTATGTAAATAAAAAATGCAATCTGACTTCTTGCCGATACAACGCAGATGGCAAGTGTGCCAATGATGAGAAGAGAAAAGAATGTATTGATGTTTGCGAAAAAGTGTTATGCATGAATTGAAAGGAGATTTTATGAAGAAGAAAATTATAGCAATTGCATTAGGATTGACATTGTGCTTGGGAATGACCGGATGTGCATCGTGGGACAGATTTGTGGTAGACATGAAAAGCGATGCAAATGGCGGTATGCAAAGAACCATTACTGTATACACGGCAGATGGTAAAGAACTTGCAACATACAAAGGCAAGATTGACCTTAGCACAAACGATGGTGGATATGTTAAGTTTGACCTCAATGGCAAGAGATATATCTACTACAATTGCTTTGTAGAAAGCATTGCGGATATAAAATAAATAACAATTCAGACCAAGAAAATAGTCTTTAAATAATTTCCGAAACACTAAGAGGTGCGTAAAATATTGGTGTGCTAAGAATAGCTTTTACTACTGACTACGCATATTACCGGCTAACAAACAGTTAGTCATTGCATTACTTTACTTTAAGGAGTGAATACATGGAGTACCAAGGCGCAATTAAAGAAATGGAAAAAGGAATAAAAAGACTTCGAAAAGAATTAGACGAAGCCAAGTTAGGAATAAAAACATCACAGAACGAGTCTCTTATTTGTGATGATACGATGAAAATAGATATTCTTGGAACAGAATACAGAATTGAAACCCACAAAGTATCAGAGGACAGTTTCATGGAGGAAAAAAGTCTTGCAGGATATTGCGGAGAAGATAGCAAGCTGATCGTAATTGCCGACATGTCGGAAGAAAAGTACTTTCCAGATATGAACGAGAAAGAGAAAGAATCATACCGAAAAAGAACTTTAAGGCATGAAATTATCCATGCATTCTTCAATGAAAGTGGTTTATCTGATTCTTCGAATTGCTACAATGGTGCATGGGCAAAGAATGAGGAAATGGTTGATTGGCTTGCAATTCAAGCCCCGAAAATCTTTTCTACGTTCAATAAAATGAATATTTTGTAAACATGCATTAGCGGCTACAGATTGATTGTAGCCGCTAACCTAAAACAGTTATAGGCAGAGGTCAAGGCACTTCTGCTTTTTGCGGAGGTGCTTTTTATTTGGCTTCAAAGCAGTTAATCAATGCAGTAAATGGATATGAAAATTACATACAGAGAAAAGGCGTTGATGAACAGGTAATAGATGCCCTTTTGAAAGCGTGCAATGTGGCAATTCGGACGGAAAAAGATGTTGACTACGGATTGACTATAACCGAAAGAACAAAGGCTTTAATCAACGAATTTACGCAGAAAAATGCGGGTGGTAGCATATGGGAACTTGAACGATATGCGCAGAATCACGACATTAAAGGCGGATACAAACTTGTGGATCAGTTCTATGAAGTCTTGCGGTTAGAGAGCTTTTATCGTTTCGAGAGCTTCATCTACTTTATGGAGCGCAAAAGAAATTGGAGTAAACGGTTTTATTATCCGCGCCGCAAAACGCTGAATATAGTTGCCAACGATCTTGAAGATTTGGAAAACAGGAAGATTAAATTTTACGGATTGTCAATGCCATCGCGTGTCGGTAAATCGACTATCTGTATTTTCTTTCTTGCTTGGGTGGCTTTGCGCAGACCAAACAGCCATAGTGCTATGGGTGGTCACTCTGGTATTTTGGCAAAAGGATTTTACAAGGAACTGATGAATCTTTTTACCACGGAAGAATATACGTTTGCTGAACTTTTTGCTTATTGGCATCCGGAATACGCAAACACAACGCTTCCGACAGACAAAAGCGCGGACGAATTTACAATTACACTTGGAGATCCGGACAGATTCGCAACAGTAACGTGCCGTGGTATTGATGGAACATGGACAGGAGCGGTCGATGTTTCAAAAGATGGATATTTATATGTCGATGACTTGGTTCGTGATCGAGAGCATTCATTAAGCCCTACTCGAATGGAAAACACATACCAAGAGTACCTAAACAAGATGGTTGACCGTAAAAATGATGGTGCAAGGGAATTGATGGTTGGTACCCTTTGGAATGTTTTAGACCCATTGGAGCGCATGAGAAAGCAATATGAGCATGATCCACAATACCGATTCCGTAAGATTCCGGCACTTAATGAAAATGACGAAAGCAATTTCGCGTATGAAATCAACGGATTTTCCACGGAATACTACAGGGATATGCGAGATAAGCTTGACAATGCCGAATGGATGGCTAAGTTTATGCAGCAACCATATGTCCGTGAGGGATTGCTTTATACAGATTTGAGACTATTTAACGGAATCCTACCAGATGGAGATTTCCGGCGCATCGGAGTTGTGGATGTTGCCTGGGGCGGCGGAGATAGCTTGTCAATGCCGATAGGGGCAGAATATGAAAACGGCGATGTTTATATTTATGATTGGGTATTCAACAAAGGCCCGAAAGAGGTAACAATCCCTCTTGTTGTTGGACGAATTATCGGGAATGAGATTAGGCAGACAAGATTTGAGGGAAATACAGGTGGAGATCTGTATTGCCAATATGTAGACGAAAAGCTGCAGGAACAGGACTATAAATGTTCATGCACAAGTAGAAAAGCACCAAATAAGGTTGAAAAGTTGTCGAAGATCATAGCATATTCCGGGGATATTAAGAGAAAATTCATATTTCTTGATACGCACCGACCGACGCAGGAACAAATGAAGAAAGATTCAGATCTTGGAGTAACAAGATATTACAGAAATGACGAATATCAAGCGGCTATGGATGAACTCTCTATGTTTGTAAGCATTGGCGGTAATGAACATGACGATGCAGCGGACGGTTTAACTCAGCTTGAAATGTTTATAGAAAACCCAAACAATACCGCAAAGGTAGAAGCGGCAGTAAACCCATTTAGGAGGTATTAGGATATGACAACAGACAAATATCTTTCACAGATAAGCAGAATAGACCATGCGATTGCAAATAAGCTGGAAGAAATCAAAAGGCTATCCGATATGGCAACATCTATATCCATATCCCCGAAAGAGGTGGATGTGCAATCATCCGGCAATCCTGACAAAATGGGGAGCGCGGTATCGAAGATTGTTGATTTGCAGAATGAAATCCAGACACTTGTAGATGAATTGGTTGATAAAAGACGGATTATCATATCTCAAATTGACAGTATGGATAATACAGATGTGTATATCGTGCTTTCATCGCACTATGTCAATGGAAAAGATTGGAACCTGATTTCCGTTGAGATGAAATATTCCTACAGGAACATTATGAAACTTAGAAAAAGAGCATTGCAGGAGTTTGAAAGACGTTATGGACAGCTTTATTCTGAAAAGAGTGCATAAAAGTACACAATAGTTCACACTCTTTCACAACATTTCCTAAAACTTGCATGATATACTAAAAGAGTAGAAAAACAAATTCCTACAACCCCAAAAGCATATAACCCGTAAAAGACACTGTCAGAAATGGCGGTGTCTTTTATTTACAAGAAAGAGGTTGCTATGAAAAAAGTAACTATATATTGCCCGGATTGTGGAAGAATTGCCGGACATTATGATGGGAGATCTACGATAGATCATCCGTGTAAATGTAAAAAATGCAATCATATTGTGATTTATCGCGTGGCAACAGGAAAGATTGAAACGAAGCCAATACCGAAACGCGCTTGCAGTAGTGGAGTTTTATTTATATGAACAAGCAGTATTTTCATGACCTTGTAAAAGGCAGATACGGAAGAAAAATTGCATATGCTAACGTAGAACAGATCACGGCAGACAATATCGTAAATGTTGTCGGAAACTGCATTGGTTCATTTTATTTCAACAAGGCGGTCATACGTTATCTGTGGAACTACTACAAGGGCGATCAGCCTGTATTGTACCGAACAAAGGTGCAAAATGCGGATATAACCAATAAGGTGTCTGAAAACCATGCCTATGAGATTGTTCAATTCAAGGTTGGTCAGACTTACGGTGAGCCAATTCAGCTTATCAGCAGGAAAGACGATGACCGGATAAATAATGCGGTTGATGAATTTAACGATTATCTGACCGATGCTAATAAGCAGGAAAAGGACATTAAGGCAGGAGAGTGGCAATCAGCAACCGGAACGTCATTTAAGGCAGTGCAGATTACAAAAAATGGAGATATGCCATTTAGAATTGTTGCACCGACACCAATGAATACGTTTGTTATCTACAGCCGTTCCACAGAAGAACCAATTTTAGCAATCCAAGAGCTTAAGGATGCCGATGGACAGATGTATAAACTCTGCTATACGGACTCTTACGAGTGCAAGATTGTGAACGGAGAGGTTCGAGATTGGAAACTACATGGCTTTGGTGGAATCCCGATTGTTGAGTTTCCAAACAACCATGAGCGCATTTCTGATATTGAGCTTGTGATCGGACTATTGGATGCAATCAATACAATGCAGTCAAACCGAATGGATGGCGTTGAGCAGTTTGTTCAGTTTTGGATAAAGTTTGTAAATTGCGAAATTGACCCGGAAACCTTTGAAGAAATGAAGATTTCCCATGCGCTGACGGTAAAATCCAACAATGAACAGAATAAATCAGATGTTGACATTATGACACAAGAATTGAATCAGACAGAGTGCCAGGTCGCAAAGGATGATTTGTGGGATAATGCACAGTCCATTCTTGCCATACCAAATAAGAACAACAATAATTCCGGTGGAGATACACAGGGAGCGGTTGAGCTTAGAAACGGATGGGACTTCTCAAAGTCGAGAGCAAAACTGAAAGACCCAATTGTAAAGTCGGCTGAAAAAAGACTTGCGAAAGTTGTTTTGAATGTGATTCGTATACAGGATCACGATTTGGGATTGAGTTTACGCGACTTTGATGTGCAGATTAACCATAGCCCACAAGATAATATGTATACCAAGTCGCAGACATTATATCAGCTTTTACAAGCTGGTATTCATCCACTTGTGGCAATTAAGTCTGTTGGACTTTGGGGAGATGCGGAAAAGACATTCCTGTTGTCAAAGCCATACTTGGATAATCTGTGGAAAACCATTGATGATGTAGAAGCGCAGGAACAGAAAGCACAAGAATTGATAAATAAAATGAATACAGATGGCGCGCAGAGCCAGACAAACAAAGATAAGACGGTCACCGAGTAATCGGCGGCTGTTTTTATTTTATAAAAATTCGCAAAGTTGTGAGCGTAAAAATCAACAATGTCGTTCGGTGTCGTTGCACCGTATAAAAATTCGTATGACATATCGGAGGTAATGAATGAAGAGAGAAGATCTGATTGCTATGGGATTAAGCGAGGAAAACGCGGACAAGATCATGGCAGATTACGGAAGTTCCGTACAGAGAGCCAAAGCAAAGGTTGACGAGTACAAGACAAAGGCTGACAAAGCTGAAGAGTTGCAGAAGCAACTCGATGATATCGAACAGGGAAAGCTCACGGAAGTCGAGCAGGCAAATAAGAACCTCGAAAAAGCCAATGCGAGAATCGCTGAACTTGAAAAAGCGCAGGCAATAGCCACGCAGAGAGCCAATGCCGCATCTAAATTTAATGTTACCGCAGATCAGGCAGCACAAATCGTAAAAGACGATGGCAGTTTTGATTATGACGTTCTTGGAAAGATTATCTCTGAGAAAGAGACCGCCGCAGCACAAGCCAAGGAACAGGAGATTGCAAAAGGCAGTACGAATCCGGGCGGTGGCACGGCTGGCGGAAATAAAGACAACGAAAAGACAGAAGCGGAAAAAGCCGCAGAGTCGATCGGAAAGACTTTAGCCGGAACGAATGAGGCGGCTAAGTCGGTAGTAGACAGTTATTTATCGTAAGGAGGTTTTAAAGATGAAGTTTACTGAAAAAAGTGTAACAACTCAGCTTGAAATTCTGAAAAGAAAATTAGGCGGAGAGCTGTTCGAGGAAATCAAACTTGATGATACCGCGTTCACAGAAGGCGTGTGCAAGGCAGGAAGTCCAATCGCCGTAGATGGAAAGGTTGATAAGGAAACAAAGCCAATCGGAATTTTGCTTACAGATGTTTATAAGGACGAGAACCCTAACGGAACAATCCTTAGAGCGTTTGGAGTTGTAAATTCTGCAAACATTCAGACAAGCACAGGAGAAGCTGTTGCAGAGGCAGTTAAGACAGCCCTTCCGTTAATCGTATTTGAATAGGAGGTAATACAGAATGAACATTAGAGATGTGTATAGTGCAAAAGCAATCGCACTTGTAAACACAGAGGTAGCAAGTAATAAAATTGCGTATCTTGGTTCGGGATTATTTCCGGCTAAGAAGAAAATGGGACTTGATCTGAAATGGATTAAGACTTCCAAAGGACTTCCGGTTTCTCTTGCACCATCAAATTTTGATGCGGTGTCAACATTGAGAAGTCGCGAGGGATTTAAACTCACAGAAACAGAGATGGCATTCTTCCGTGAATCCATGCTGATTAAAGAAGCGGACGAACAGGAAATTATGCGTGTACAGGATAGCGCAGACCCATATGCGAGCGAGGTATTAAGCAGAATTTTTGATGATGCAAATACTTTGATTGATGGAGCAAACGTTGTTCCAGAGCGTATGATTATGCAGTTGCTTGCACCGGCTGATGGATCTCCAAAGATTTCCATTCAGGCAAACGGCGTAACCTACGCTTATAACTACGATCCGAGCAACACATACAAGACCCACAACTTTGCAAACCTAGAGGACGCAACAGATAAGTGGGACGACCACGAAAATTCTGATCCACTTGACGATGTTTCTGTTGCTCTTGATGCAGTCGAATCAGAGACAGGAGAGAGACCTTCTATCATGATTGTTTCTCGTAAGACTATGGATCATCTTAAGCAAAATAAGAAGATTCGTTCCGCCATTCTTGCGCAGAATGCCACGGCAAACATCTTTATGAACGACAACCGTGTTAAAGAGGTATTCTCCAACGAACTCGGAATCAGCATTATTGTTTACTCTAAGCAGTACAAGAATGAAGCTGGTACGGCATCTAAGTTTTACCCGGACGGATTTGCAACGCTTATCCCAAGCGGAGCACTTGGAAATACTTGGTACGGTACGACACCGGAAGAGCGTACACTTATCGGAAAGCCTACAGCAGATGTTTCTATCGTAAACACAGGCGTTGCTGTTGCAATTTCTGTATCGGAAGATCCTGTACAGACTAAGACAACGGTTTCCGAAATCGTACTTCCGTCTTATGAGAGAATGGATAGCACCTATGTCATTAAGTGCTATTAGGAGGTGATCCTTTGGTTTACGAGTGCAAAACAAAATATAAGGGCAAGTGGTATATGCCAGGAGAGGAAGTACCGGATGAAAAATCTCAGGTACCTTCTGATTTTATGAATCCACCTGAAAACCCTATCACTTATACAAAGACCGAAATCAACAGAATGAGTACCGCAGATTTGCAAAAACTTGCCGCGGAGCAGGGGATTGAAAATGCGCAAGCGACAAGCGGTGCGGAACTGAAAGAAATTCTGATTGCAAAATTTAATCTGTAGGAGATCGCTTATGTCATACACACTTGTCGAACAAGTCAAAATTCGTTTAGGACAATTTCATATAGAAGAGGTAGAGGACGAAGCGACCGGGGAAAAGTCCGATAAGGTTGTGTTTGATAAAAAGGAAGATAATCCTATGATTGAACAGCTTTTAGAGCAGGCAAGAAAAGAGATTATCAGCAGACGGAACTATCCGGACACATACACGCAAGACCAGATTGACAGTGATGTTAAGAACTATGAAAACATTATGGTTAATTTGGCAGTGTACGACCGGTCACAGGCAGGAGAAGCATACATGGCAAGTTTCTCCGAAAACGGCGTGAGCAGGACATGGAAAGACCGTGAAAGCCTTTTTGCTGGTGTATTTCCGTTTGTTAAAGCTATGTAAATATCGCCTATAGGGCATTAAAGAAGATTGAGCGTGACCATTATGGTTGCAGGCGGCGCACATTAAGCGGTGGTGGGCAGTGCGTCAAAAGGAGATTCAAATGAAAAGTATTTTGATTCAAACTTATCTCGTGGCACTGCCAATAGTGCTTGGATATATAGTTTGGCTTCTTAAACAGCAAAAGAAAAGCAGGGATGCGAACAGTAAAGGAACAATGCTCCTTTTGCGCGTCCAGCTTATTGAATACCATGCAAAGTACACCAGAATCGGAGAAATACCGTCATATGCCTATCAGAACTTCTGTGAGATGTATGATGCGTACCATGCGTTAGGTGGAAATGGCATGGTTACGAAAATGAAACATGAGATTGAAGAGATTCATATAGGGAAAGGAGATAAAAGCCATGAGGAATTGGAAGGATTGGACTAAGAAAGCCGGAATCCGAGCAATCAAGACTGTTGCGCAGGCGGCTATTGCAGGAATTGGAACGGCGGCATTTATGGGCGCGGTAGATTGGAAATATGTTCTTTCCGCATCAGTCCTTGCCGGAGTGTTATCGCTTCTGACAAGTGTTGCCGGAATCCCGGAGGAAAACACCAATGCTTGACATTAACAAGCAGGAAATGAAATATTCGCAATCCGGTCAGAGGGTATTCATCCCACAAACTGACGAAAATGGAGATATTGTCTATGAAGGGTACAAGGATTCCGATGGGAACTTTGTACCTTATTTAGATTCCGAAGGAAACAAGATTCCAAAAGGCGAGGAAGTTGAAGGGTTTTCAGAACCTACGACATTCCAAGCCAATATCAGCAATAAGCTGTCAGAAGCCCTTGTGAAAGAATTTGGAATTGATGATAGTACATCATACTGTCAGCTTGTCACGGATAAAGGATATTTGCCACTGAAAGCCGGTGATGTGGTGTGGAAATGTTCGGAAGTCAAGCGCACTGATGATGGATTAGTGGATTCAGAAACCGCAGATTACATCGTAAAAGGCGTTGCTGATGAAGGACTGACAACGGATTTGTTTCTTCTTCGGAAGAATATTAAGTAGGTGATTGCATGAAAAAGAAACCTATTTCAATGACACTATCCACTAAGTCCATACAAGACGCTATAAAGAAATTAGAACAGTACCGAGATAGTTTACAGGCTAAATGCGATTTGCTTGTTTCTAGGCTTGCACAGGAAGGTCAGACGGTGGCAATAAAACAAATATCGAAATCTCCAATAGGAAACACGATAACGGTAAGGGTAGATAAAGCACCGCAGTTAATGACCTCGAACGCGATTCTGATTGCAACCGGAAAAACGGTAACGGCAGAAGATAGAGAACCATTCTATACTTTGTTGGCGGTAGAGTTTGGAGCCGGTATTTTTTATAACTCCAAAGAGAATCCGAAAGCACCGGAACTTGGATTCGGTGTCGGAACGTATCCTGGGCAAATACACGCTTTTGAAGATGGTTGGTACTATTGGGACGATAAGACCGAAACATGGCGTTATACCCACGGTATCAAAGCCACAATGCCTATGTATAATGCGGAACAACGGATTATTCAACAGTATGTAAAGATTGCAAGGGAGGTATTCGGTGGAAAATGAGTTAAATAGTTGGGCACTTGATTTTGAAGATACCGTTTACCGATTGCTGAAAGTTTACATGGAAAGCAAAGAAATCGGAATCAAGGTAACGCAGGACGAGGAATCGAACGGAACACCTGTTTTTCCAACACTTCTTATACAACAGATTGGATTTACAGAAGCCGGGAGAGATACAGAGTCTTATTTTATTAACGCAATTCGCCCAACATTTCAAATTACAATAACAAATAAAGGAAGAAGGGAAAAGATTAAGGACATTGCAGAGTATGCAGTGTCCTTTTTTAAATCAAAAAATTTTGATGTTTCAAATGCTGTGTTCACGATTTCCAAGCAAGTGCGCACGGCAACTTTTCGCGTATCGCGAATTATTGGAGCGTATGAAAATTTAGCATAGCCGCAAGGCAGAAAGGAAGCAGAAAATCATGGCATCAACAAGTTATAAGTCGCGTGTGATTATTAAAGAGCACACAGCGGAACAAGCCGACTTTGCAGGGACTTACAACCTTTTACTTGCTGCAAAGTCTATTCCATCTCCGGCATCTCCACCAAACACGGTTGAGTCAACCACGATGGAAGACCCACAGCAGACATTTGAGAAAGGTATTAAGACAGCGGATTCCCGGGAAATCACCGGAAACCTTGCAAAAGAATATCTGGAAAACATCGAAAAGCTGGGAGATAAAAAGGTTGACATTATCCACCTGTACGGTACAGATGGAATCGGTGGCGTGGCAAAATACGCATACACCGGAACTGTTACCGCGACACCGAATGATGTAGGCGGTGTAGATGAAATCCTTGAAATGACCGCAACTGTTATTCCAAGCACGGCATCGGAACTCGTTACCGACAAGCTGAAAGTCGTTGATAACAACGATGGAACATTCACTGTAACAGTGGTGGGGTAAAAAGCCTATCGGACGAGCAATCGACCGTACCGGTAGGCGAGGATGAACGGTCGATAGCAGAACTTGAAGCAATAAGATAAGCAACAATGGGGCGGTGGCAACACTGCCCCTTGCCAATATAGGGCAGAAAGGCAAGGTAAAACATGAAAGTTAAATTAGGTGGAAAAGAATATACAATTCAGTTTGCAACAAGACCATCGTTAAAATCACATATCTTACAGGATATTATGAAGACGCAGGACATGGAAGATATTTCTTCTATGGAAGATATTCTTCTTGAAACACTTCCTAAGACGCTTCTTGTGGGATTGCAGATGCATCACAATGAAGAATTTGGATATGATTACAAAACAAACGAAGGCTACGATGAGCAGCTTGAGAAGGTGTCCGACATTCTCTATGATGCGATTGACACAAACGAGATTAACTGCATGGATTTATTCGCTGATATGCAGGAGGAAATGATGACAAACGGTTTTTTAGCGCAGATGATGGAGTCGTTGGAGAGAGCGCAGGAGCAGGAGAAAGAGAAGAAAAAGACCCCATCCAAAGCGAAAACCAAGAATTAACATGGGAATATTACGTTGCGGAAATCCGTCCGTTTTACCTTGTGGTAACGAAAGGCTACGGATTTTCCGTTGATGATATAGATATGATGAATCCAGAGTTGCTTAAGCCTTATGTGGATGCATACAAGGCAGAATGGAAGCAACGCGATGTGGAAATGTATATGTGGTTTGGCAGATATGCAACGTCAGCACTTGTTACCGCAATAGATGCTACATTCGGTAAGGGTAATAGTAAGTACGTGAAAGAAACTTGCTATGATTCCATCGAAAAGCATAATACGGACGATCCCGATGCTGAGATACGAGAAATGCTTAAGGCGGAAGAAGCATGGGCGGCTGAATCAAGGAAATCACATTTGCCAAAGCCAAAGATAGTTTAAGAAAAGAGGTATTGCTATGGCAGTAATTATCGGAAGTGCGAGACACGATGAACACGGAAATTGCTATTCTGGTGGAAAAGCCGGAGACCAGACCGGACAGGAAGTGTCTACGCAGAAGTTTTACAACCATTCTAAGGGATGGTACGTGCTAAGGGCGAAGGACGATAGGGTTGCGGAGAAGTTAGCCGAAGCTATGCAGATTGCATCTGACAACAAAAATATCGGCTATGACCAATCGGAACGCTACGGAGTCATTAAACATGGCATTAACACAAAGGTCAAGACGGAATGCGATTGTTCTTCTCTTGTACGTGCTTGTATTATCTATGCATCCGGTAAGGATGTGGGAGATTTCAATACATCTAATGAACGACCGGTAATTTTGAAATCCAGTTTGTTTGATGATATGGGTTCTTATCATGCAGGGTTTATTCTTCGCAACGGAGATATTCTTGTGACACGCACAAAAGGGCACACAGTTATTGTTGTAAAAGGCGCAAAGAAATGCAAAAACAAGTATTATCCGAAGTATAAGGGAAACTCAAGCTCAATCGTTGAAGCATTAAAAGCGGTTGGGGAAGATGATGTGTCGAAAGAACATCGTGCGGAAATCGCAAAAAAGAACGGATTTTCCAATTTCAAGTTTACGTCAGAGGAAAATTCAAAGATGCTTTCTCTTCTGAAAAAGGGAAAACTGAAAAAGTAATTCAAGGGCGGTAGGGGTCAAATCCTACCGTCTTTTTAACCGGCTATCAATGTGGAAGATAGCCGCTAACCTAAAAAAGTTATAGGAAGTTGGTGGATAAATGGAATTAGAGTCTCTTGAAATAAAAATTCAAGCACAGGCACAACAGGCAAGCGGCCAGATAGATGCGCTTGTGACAAGACTTGGGAGATTATCTTCCGCGCTTTCTGGACTTAGTACCGGAAATCTGAATAGTCTTTCCACAGGGGTAAACCGACTTGCAGGGGCAATGACGGCAATGCGTGGAATTGACACACGGACTTTTTCTGCGGTTGCAAGAAATGTAAGCAAATTAGGCTCTATCAACAGCAAACAAATTAATGCCGCGGCTGGTTCTATGCGTCAGATTTCCAATGCATTAAAAGGGATTTCTGGAATGTCAGCATCTGTTAAGGGTCTGACCGATCTTGCATCTGCAATCAAACAGCTTGGTTACCAGAGTTCCACCAAAGCGATTGAAAATATCCCGAAACTTGCCACGGCAATGCGACAACTTATGTCTGAACTGTCAAAAGCACCTATGGTAAGCCAAAATCTTATCAACATGACAAATGCACTTGCGAAGTTAGCAAGAACAGGCGGAGCGGCAGGAACTGCGGCAAAAAGCATTACAAGCTCGTTTAGTGGTTTTGCTTCCGGCGCTTCTAGTGCAACCAAGAAGTCGTTCTCCCTTGCGTCTGCAATCGGAAAGTTATATGCATCATATTTCCTGTTGTTCCGAGGATTCGGAAAGATAAGGGATGCGATCGACATAGCTTCAAGTTTGACAGAGGTTGAGAACGTTGTAAGGCAGACATTCGGGCAGTATGAAAGCCTAATTAACAATTTCGCAAAAACATCAATTGAAAAA
>OGPK01000281.1_pt1 | contig 58379 bp, 62 predicted proteins | sample 1552921 | NCBI WGS metagenome assembly OGPK01 (sample SAMEA2580264, study PRJEB22360) | human gut metagenome | biome: human gut; feature: human-associated habitat; material: faeces | place: Denmark | collected 2008/2010 | reverse complement strand
TGACAATCTCCTGATCGGGATTGAGCTTGATTTTCATGTTCGCCACCTCTTTCTTTATCGTGGCTTTATCATACCGCATGGCAAAGCATTTTTCTGTGACGAGGTTACATTACGGAAATTTTTGTACAAACCCAAAAGAGCTGTGAAGCAGTATGTAAGATACCGCTTCACAGCTCTTTATTTATAGGTCCTGTTGTACTTCTTTACTCAGCCGCAGAAAACTGATCTTTGCCAACTGAACATAAGGGGCATTCAAAATCATCCGGAATATCTTCCCATTTTGTACCCGGTGCAATGCCGCCTTCCGGATAGCCCTTTTCTTCATCGTATTCCCAACCACACACATCACATACATATTTCATAATGAAATTCTCCTTTGATGTTTTTTATTTCGCACACAACATTAGCCCGACTTTATCGTCATCAGAAACAATAACGATTCCTATCTTACTCAAAGAATATCCACAGCTTCCGCTTGTTTTACTCTCTTTGTTTTCTTATTCCCTGAAATCATTTTATGACCCGTATATACAGCCATAACCATGCAGATCAAGGAACTAAGCGCAAGGTACTTATGCGCTGTTTTTGAGCCTTTATATCCAGTGCAAAAAGTTCCAAACATGGTAATTACCGCTCCGATTGACCAATATTTATGTGCTTTCATGACTTGTTTGCCTCCTGCCTGCAATACATGACATTCAGTTCTCTATGTTGGTTCTAAGATACCATGCGCGGAACGATCACGCTTTCCACAGACTGTGGAGGTTGCAGTAGGCGTAGACCGCCTCGACTTCGTCGCCCTCGCAGAGCGCAAAGCAGACCTCCGGCTTTTCGCCGGGATGCAGCTCCTTACGCTGATTGCCTTGTTTGGTGTGGAGGGACACCCACTCGATGTAGTGCTCCGGCAGCATGGGATGCTCCACGGAGCCGACCTTGACATGGACGATGCCGTTTTCCACCGTCCAGACGGGGACGTGCTTTTCAACAGATGCATCGGTCGTTCCGGGAACGATCTCGCTCATCGGCTCACCGCAACAGATGACGGGAACGCCCGTGTCCTTGACCTTGGCAATGATGTTGCCGCAATGCTTGCAAATGTAAAACTTCTGCTCCATGATGATTCTCCTTTTTTCTTTAATAGTTTTCCGCGTGAATTTCAAAGTAGCTCTGGGGATGGTTGCAGGTCGGGCAGACCTCCGGCGCCTTCTCACCGATCACGATATGACCGCAGTTGCGGCACTCCCACACCTTGACCTCGCTCTTGGCAAAGACCTCCGCCGTCTCCACATTGTGCAGCAGGGCACGGTAGCGCTCCTCATGGTGTTTTTCGACGGCAGCGACCAGGCGGAAACGCTGGGCCAGCTCATGGAAACCTTCCTCGTCGGCGGTTTTGGCAAAGCCGTCGTACATATCCGTCCACTCGTAGTTCTCGCCCTCAGCGGCGGAGAGAAGGTTTTCGGCGGTGTCACCAATGCCGTTCAGCTCTTTGAACCAGAGCTTCGCGTGCTCCTTTTCGTTCTCGGCGGTCTTGAGGAACAGCGCCGCGATCTGCTCGTAGCCTTCCTTTTTCGCTTTGGACGCAAAATAGGTGTACTTGTTGCGCGCCTCGGATTCACCGGCAAAGGCAGCCATCAGGTTTTTTTCAGTTTGAGTCCCTGCGTATTTCGTTTCTTTCATGGTGGATACTCCTTTCAGCTTTTTCTACTCATAGTATAGCACAGATTCGTGGTTTTCCAAGTGAAAAAAACCGCATTTTTAATTTAAGTGATTCAATCTGTCTGTATCACGCAGCGTAATCGCGCCGCGCTTCAACTCCACCAATCCGTCCTCTGAGAAGTTTTTGAGCATTCGTGCCACTGCCTCCCGCGCCGAGCTGATGTGCTGGGCGATCTGCTCATGGGTCATGCGTATCGTGTCGGAGCCGGTACGCTCCGCTTCGGCAAGGAGAAATTCTGCCAGCCGCCGATCCAACCCCTTGAACATGATCTGCTGCATCGCCCACATCACATCAGAAAACCGTTTCGTTGCCAACTCATAGAGGAAGCAGCGGACATATAGATTTTTCTCCTTGAGTGCAGCAATGATATTTGCGGGGATAATCAGAACGTCCGTATCCATTCCTGCGGTCATTTGCGTATCAAAGGTGATCTGACTGATCACACAGGAGGCAGAAAGCACGCACAGTTCACCCGGATACAGGCGGAACAGCGTTATCTCTCGCCCCTCCTCGGAGAGAAGATAGGTGCGGATCTCGCCGGAAAGGACGAACAGCATTCCGAGACATTCGTTGTCGCTGCTGTGTATGAACGCGCCCTTTTCATAATGACGGACAAAGGCACTTCGGCGCAGCGTTTCTTGCTCCTGTTCGGTCAAGGATGGCCAGAACGGAAGTTGTGTCAGTGTGCGTTCCATATCAATGGCAGCTATGATTGCCGCAGCCGTGGTCACCGCAGGTGTGCCCATCCTCGCCGTGCGCATGGTCATGGTGGTCACAGTGAACATTGGGATCGTAGCCCAGATTTCCGCTGAGCAATGCGCTCACCGCCGCGTCAGCGTCCCCGCTGACACCGCCGTAGAGCTTGATGCCCGCCTCGGCCAGTGCTGCCTGCGCACCGCCGCCGATGCCTCCGCAGATCAAAGTGTCTACACCGTGCTGCATCAGGAAGCCTGCCAGTGCGCCGTGACCGCTGCCATTGGTGTCAACGACTTCCGCATGAGTGATTTTACCGTCCGCAGCTTCATAAAGCTTGAACTGTTCGGTATGGCCGAAATGCTGAAAAATTTGACCGTTTTCATAGGTAACTGCAATTTTCATAATGGAATCTCCTTTACAATTTTTGCCTGATTTTTCTGTGGTGCCTCTCTGCATCCGGCAGCAGCGGCCGCAGTGGGCTGCCTCCTGTCCTCCGCAGATGCGGTAGTTTCCCCCGGTGATGTGCAGCGGTTTCCCGTGGACAAGACACGCTGCGATCTTGCGCCGTGCGCTTTCGTAAATCTCCTGCACGGTGGAGCGGGAAATGTCCATCTGTGCGGCACATTGCTCGTGGGTTTGCTGCTCCAGGTCAACCAGCCGAATGACCTCGTATTCGTCCAGCGTCAGCAGGATCGGCTCGGTATTCTCGCACCCGTTGGGGCAGAAGGTATCAACTTGTGGTGCGCCACAAATCCGACGGCACCGTGGCGGTCTTGGCATGGGCGCTTTCCTCCTTCGTTTTCGGTATATACCGATTATAGCACTTTGGAAAGGAAAAAGCAATATTCTTTTCAAAAGCCGCTGCAATTTCTATCCTCATGTAGATGTTGGCTGATAGTCGGAGTCGAAAGCAACATGTGAGCTATCCTCAAGTTAGATACTTTACGAAAAGTAGCGACGCCTGAACGAGTGCCCGTGGCACTCGTTTTTTTGTTGCAATGCAATGCGGGTTAAAACATTTTTGATACGCTATAAACAAACGCAATTCGATAAATGACTTGAACCGCAGAGCAAAAAACATAATTTTCTGTATTATAGCATAAGCCTCTGTATGCCTTCAAGGCAAACGGCGTAAAATCGTGGGTTATTATTCTTCGGTCATCACCTAAAATAATCATAAGATAGGTGGTGAATATCATATGGACACACAATTCGTGCGTGATCGAATTACTCAGCTGAGATTAAAAAAGGGTGTCTCTGAATATCAAATGAGTTATGATCTCGGGCATAGCAGAAGCTATGTTTATAACATATCCTCTGGCAAATCGTTGCCACCTATGGCAGAATTTCTTCAAATCTGTAACTATTTTGATATTACACCAAGCCAATTCTTCGATGAATCCGAAGAAAATCCCGCACTCCTGCAAACGGCCATTGAAGAATTGCGAAAGCTGAATGACGATGACTTAATGCTCATCATCGGCAATATTCGTCGGCTGACCCGTGAGTGACCATTCCCTGAAATAACACATTTGTAAGTACAGAGAAACCGCAAGGCATCGGTGTATAATCCATGCCTTGCGGGATTTTGCTTTATAGAGGTGATTTGCATTGAAGCCTGAGAGAAAAACAATTTGCAGTTCTAACTCTGGGTAATACGCCGGAATTGCATAGTATATCACCACAAAGTACACATCATTTGATTGCCATATACCATACTGATGAGTTCTACAAGGATAATCAAATGAGGTGTAAACTAATAACATAGTAGGTGGTATATATGTTCAATGCACAAAACCGAATCCGGCAGCTGATGGCCGAGCGTGGATGGACTATTTATCGATTAGCGCAGGAATCTGGCCTGTCGCAGACAACGATCAGCAATATCTTCAAGAGAAATAACCAACCGTCCCTACCAACGGTAAATGCGATTTGTGACGCTTGCGGAATCACACTGGCGCAGTTCTTTACGGAGAACGATACTGCAAATTCACCTAACGCCAAGAGTGAATTAGATAATAGTGTTGCGGCTCTCAAGGAGGATCAGCGCGAGGCGCTTGCCGCATTCATCAAGACAATCGTATAGTACATAACCGCTCAGCCATACTGTGCGGCTCACAGCAGAGGCTGCCCGAGTTACATTGGACAGTCTCTGTATTTTTTTACAAATCAAAGGGGGCATATTCATGGGCAACAAAATCATGCAGGAAACCACCCCGCTTGTTGAATGCAGTGCATTTCATCGTGGAATGAGCGTGTTGGAGGCCAGTCTGCGAAACACCGAGGATTCAGAAACTATCATCAGTGGCCTTCTGAAAGGTGCAGCTGAGTTTTATGGCGCATCAAGAGCCTCTGTGGTGGAAGCTGACTGGGATTTGGGAATCGGAGTCATTACCTACGAATGGTGCAAAGATGGTGTGCCGCGCAAAGGGATATGCTCCAGTGCCTACCCATGGAGAAGTTCCCGAGATGGAGGAAAGCACTTCGGGCCAATAAACCGGTCGTGATTTCTGACTTGCAAAGATTAGAGAACGTCTATCCAGATGAAGCAGCCTTCTTTCGGGAATATGGGGTGACTACACTGCTGGCGGCACCATTCTCCAAGCGGATTAATCAGGGATTCATTGCCGTGGACGACCCGACTCGCTACACGGATGACCCGGTTTTCCTATTCATCGCCTCCTATGCAGTGGTTGTGGAACTCAATGAAATCAAACAGCAGCAGTCCCTGTTGGCAGCAACAAAGGCCTCCAAATACAATCCGGAGGACATCCATGTCAATTTCTTTGGCGGCATGGAGATCATCAGCTCCAAAGGGACATTGACCGGAGAAGATATTAAAGCGGACCAGTGCTACCTGCTTCTGGCATATCTCATTCTGAACCACAAAAAGAATTTCACTGTTGACACACTGGCAGAGATCATCTGTCCATACGACGAACTCGATTCGCCATATAAGGTCGTCAATAATATCGTTTACCGCCTGCGGCGTACTCTTTCCGTCATCGGGCTCGACAAGCTGGTCATCGGGAAGAATGGTACATTCCAGATCAATCCCAACTTCAATATCCATACGGATTTCGACCGCTTTGAGGATGCCTGCATTCAGTTGAAAACAGAAGAAAACCCGGATATGCGGCATTCCCTCTACCACAGCGCAGTCGATATGTATAAAGGACAGTTACTCCCAAGATGTGAACATGAGCTGTGGCTGATGCAGTTGTCCATGTACTATCAGTCCCTGTACCTGCAGATTACCAGGGGATATGTCCGCCTGAAGATGGAGTGCAAGGATTATATTCTGGCGCAAAAGACGGCCATTGATGCTCTGCGCTTCGATCCGAAGGATAGCGAACTGAACATGTATGCGATCCTCGCCATGGGATTCCAAGGAAATCTCTCTATGGCGCAGACCTACTATACGGCGGCAAAGCCCTATCTGGCGTTAGAGCATGCCGAGGTCATCAAGAAGTATTTGCACATAAAATGAGAGCTGCTTAATGTCGCTCCGGAGGTTGTAGCAGAGGTTACGCAGTAGGTTGCTCCAGAGGTTACGGAGGAGGTCGTACAGGAGGCTGCGCAGTAGGTTGCAGCTGAGGTCATAGAAAAGTCATACAGCAGGTTGTCCAGCAGGTCACGGTTGAGGTTGCCCGCCCGTTATCATTGGTTATCGGATGCGTCCGATAGATGATGCGGGCGGGTGATTTTTTTGCTGTACAGGAGACGATATTACGCCGTTGGTCACCACAAGGCCGGTTTGCGCCCCTTGTGTACGGATCTGTACGGCCCTCCTGCGCCGCAGACAGCCCATCATTCTAATATTGCGTCCTGCTCCCGGAGCCATTGCGCTCCGGGAGCTTTTTTGCATTTTGGGGCTCCTTTGCCACGCTGCCGTGGCCCTCCGTTTTCGAGATTTGCTTCACCACCAAATCTCGAAAAACGGAGGACAGAAAATGTCGTATCACAATGACCCATATCGGGTTGATTATTTGAAGATATATCCCTGCTTAAAAGAGCGCCCGGATGTGTTGGAAGTCTTAAAGAAAAGCGACCGCAAGATGAAATACATGGAGGTGGATCTGAAAAGCGAACAGCGCAGGAAAAATGCCGAGAATGGTGCGGAGAGTTATGTTCCCAGTAAAGAGGATTCGCTGGAGCGACTCGTATATTCTGCAAAGTGCCAGTTTGCGGACGATGCTGAAGGCGTCGAGGATGCCGTGATCAAGAAAGACGATTTATGCCGTTTGCGGGCCGCACTGGATCAGTTGAGCGAAGAAGAACGCGCTCTGATCCATGCGCTGTTTTTCGACGAGTGCTCAGAGCGTGAGCTTGAAGAAATGATGGGTATCCATCGAATGACGATCCATAATCGAAAGATCCGTATTTTGCAGAAAATGAAAAAGATGCTGAGATGACAAAAAAGTTTGGTGCAAACGGTGTTTTCAACGGCTAATAGAGTGAGAGGGCTTTGAACCTCATTCCGCTGCTGATAAATCAGCGGCTTTGTTCCTTGAAAAACACCGCCCAAGCGGTTATATCCGGCAACTTGAATACATTAGCTGACGGAGCCAGCGTCAGACCGAGTGCGCGATGACCACCTGTGCGGAGAAACTCCGCATCAAAGGACGGCCAAGTAAGGTGCAGAGCGATACCCACTCAGGCCAAGGCAGCCTTGGCAAGCTGTCCCCGCCATGATCCCGTCAGCCCACAATGATACTCCTGTACGCAGCTTCGAGAGATCCTCGGAGGGGTGAAACTCCCGTGATGTGCGCCAGCACAGTTCAAGTTGCCGCCCCGCCTGGGGAAGTAGTGTCAAATACAGGCAAACAAAACCGTAAAGTTCTGGCCACTCCGGTGATGGAATCATTTGCTTCCATCACCGGAGTGACCACACTCTTGCGGCAGAAGCATGGGAACTGTCCACCCCCTCCTATATTTTTGCATTAGATTTCTTTCTCCTTTGTTCGTCGGTCCAACTATCGCCTCCCCTTGATTCCTTCTTCGGACGGTTCCCATGCTTGTGCCGCAGAGATGGTCAGATACAGGGAGGAGCGCAATTATGAACCCTAATATCAACTTCTATGGAATCGTGATCCTGCTCAGAAAACTCCGGGAATGCGGTATTTTCACCGAAAAAGAACTGAGAAAAATTGCCGCACGGATCGCTGCGGATAACGGTGTTGAAGTCATGTTTTTTCTCTGATTTTCTTCATCATTCAGTAGCTATTCGGACGCTGTTGTGGTAGTGTTTGTGTTGCAAAAAAGGAGGTGAGCGTACATGGATAAAAAGCGACTGGTAGACGGAACAACAGCCCTGGCAGAAAAGCGGCCTCGTGTTATAAAAATCGAGCCTGCGGAGCGGCCTCAAAATGTGCGGCTGCGGGTCGCTGCCTACACTCGTGTCAGCTCAGACTCCGAGGATCAACTCAATTCCTTTGCCGCTCAGAACCGCTACTACACGGAGCTGATCTCTGGCAAGGCCGAATGGCGCATGGTTGACATCTATGCGGACGAGGGAATCACAGGAACTTCGGTGGCCAAGAGGGATGACTTCCAGCGAATGATGGCGGATTGCCGCCGCGGCCTGATCGACCAGATCCTTGTCAAGTCTATCTCACGCTTTGCCCGTAACACCAAGGACTGCCTCCAGAACATCCGCGAGCTAAAGGAACTGGGTGTCAATGTCCGATTCGAGCGTGAAGGTATCGATACTGTCAATGTGAGCAGCGAACTCATCACCGCCATCTACGCTGCCTTCGCCCAAAAAGAGAGCGAGTCCATCTCAGGTAATATGCGATGGAGCTATCAGCGCAGGATGGAGAGCGGAACATTTCTCCCCTCCTCCATGGCATACGGATACAGGCTCGACGGCAAGAAAATCGTGATAGACCCCGAAGCTGCACTGATAGTCAGCCGTATATTTCAGTGGTATTTGAGCGGAGTGAACAAAACCGAAATTGCAAAGAGGCTTAACGAAGAAGGCGTTCCCAGCGGTCAGCAAAAACAATGGTATGCGGCGGCTGTTCGATACATTCTCACAAATGAGAAATACACAGGCGATTCATTGTGGCAGAAAACATATACCAGCCATACACTTCCCGCAACCAGGTATAAAAATACCGGGGAGTATGAACAGTTTTATGCGATGGGGACTCATCCTCCAATTATCTCAAAAGAAGCCTTTGAGCAGGCACAGCAATTGGCGCAGAAACGGAAATCCACTTACGGGAAGAAGCTCCGGCGTGAACCATATCCACTATCCCAGAAAATATCATGCGGTCACTGCGGCAGCTCTTATCGCAGAAAAGAACAAGTATCCTCGGCGTATTGGTGCTGTAGAAAACATGATACATCCGTGAAGGACTGCCCGATTGCACCCGTCGCAGAGGAAAGCCTCTACGGAGCCTTCTGCCGTCTGTACTATAAACTGAAACATCAGAGCATCCCTATTCTGGAACAGATTCTTACAAGTCTCCAGCTGATTCGCAATCGCAAGATGCTTTGGAGTCCTGACATCGTTGCCCTGAATAAAAGAATATCAGATCTATCCAGTCAGAATCAGACATTGGCTTTCCTCAAACAGCAGGGCCTTGTTGATCCTGACATTTTTATAGCCAAAACCAATGAACTGACCAAGCAACTCCGGCAGGTCAAGCTGGAAAAAGAAAAGCTGATGGATGCCGAGAGCGACATGACCGCCCTGCAAACGCGAAACTTAATAGACATTCTGGAAGGCGGACCGGAATTCCTCGACAGCTTTGACGCAGAACTGTTTGGTGAACTCGTTGAGAGAATTATCATAGAGAGCAACGACTCCGTCCGCTTCTGCCTGAAAAATGGGCTGGAGCTGCGGGAGTCCATAGAGAGGACGGTGCGGTGATGGGAAACCGGAAGCAGCCCTTTGGCTACAAGATGGCTCTGGGTGAGATCGTCATACAGGAAGCAGAGGCGAGGCTTGTACAGGGGATCTTCCGCCGATATATCGCAGGAGAATCCTTGAATGAGTTGACCGAGGCGCTTCGCCAGCAAGATATCCCATACGATGAGGGACGGCTCTGGAACAAAAATATGGTCGCCCGTATTCTGGCGGACATACGCTATACCGGAGAAAAAGGATATCCCAAGCTCATAGATGAGGAGCAGCTCATCGCGGCAAATGAAAAGCGCTCAAACAAGCCCCAGCTTCCGAAAAAGACGGAAGCCCAAAAGGTGCTGCGCAGGCTCTGTGGTACACCGCCATCTGAGCGAGTGGAGCAAAGTGTCACCGACCTGCTCAACGGCCTTGCAAAATGCCCAGACCGCATACAGCATCAGCGCAGTCCTACGCCAGCCACACATTCTAAGACACAGGAGACGCTGGATAATGCTCTGGAGCAGCAGCCAATCGACGAGGATAACGCCAAGGCGCTGATCCTCCAGCTTGCGGCAGAGCAATATGCTGCGCTGGGGGATGAAGAATATGAAACAAATCGCCTCCGGCGCCTCTTCTCCGCCTTCGAATGTGTGGCGGAACTGAACGCTGATCTTCTGAAAAGCACCGTGTCCGAGGTGCAGGTGACCCGCCAAAATGTCAAACTGCGATTAAAAAATGGGCAAGTCATAGAAAGGAGCGACCTGCAATGAAAGAGGATGCCCCAAGAGTAATTAAGATCCCTGCCAAGCCGGAAGCCACCCGCCAGGCAGAAGCCCGCAGACAACTCCGGGTGGCAGCTTACTGCCGAGTCTCCACCAAAGAGGAGGATCAGGCAAACAGCTATGAGGTGCAGAAAGAGTACTATACCGATAAAATCATGTCCAACACCGCTTGGACGATGGCTGGCATCTTTGCGGACAAGGGCATCACCGGAACCTCGGCCAAGAAGCGCGAGGACTTCATGCGGATGATCCGGCACTGCCGCCAGAAGAAAATCGATGTGATCCTGACCAAGTCGGTTTCCCGCTTCTCCCGCAACACGGTGGACTGCCTCTACTATATCCGGGCGCTCAAACAGCTTGGCATCGCAGTCATCTTCGAGAAGGAAAATATCAATTCTCTGGAGGAGGACAGTGAGCTGCGGATCACCCTCTCCGGTGCCTTCGCCCAATCTGAAAGTGAATCCATCTCCGTCAATGTCACATGGGGTAAACGCCGTGCCATGGAAGCCGGAAAGGTCAGCATCCAATATAAAAAGCTGTTTGGCTACCGCAAGGGTGAGGATGGTCAGCCGGAGATCATTCCGGAACAGACGGAGATCGTCCGATGGATCTATGAGCGCTATCTCACCGGAGCCAGCCTGCGGATGATCAAAGAGGAACTGGAACAGCAAGGCGTCAAGTGCTCCGAGGATTCTCCGGAGTGGACCATCTCCCGCATCCGAAGCATCCTGCAGAATGAAAAATACTGCGGCGATGTGCTGATGCAGAAGACCTTCCGGCAGGACTTTATCAACCGCAAGGCTATCAAGAATACAGGCCAACTTCCCATGTACCTCATTGAAAATCACCATGAGGGCATTGTCAGCCGTGAAAAGTATGATGCCGTACAGGCAGAGATGGCACGGCGGAATGCAGCAAAGAGCCCCTCCAAGAACGCAGTCACGGGGATGGCCTCCTACGCCAGCAAGTATGCGCTCTCGGAGCGGTTGGTCTGCGGTGAGTGCGGGACCCTGTATCGCCGCTGCACATGGACACGAAACGGTGAAAAACGAGTCGTGTGGCGCTGTGTGAGCCGATTGGACTACGGTAAGAAATACTGCCACAATTCGCCCACACTGGATGAAGCACCACTCCAGCAAGCGATCCTCGCAGTCCTGAATACAGCCATGGCTGACAAGAATAGCTTGATTCGGCAGATCACAGCTGCAATGGAAACGGAGCTCATCCCATTCCCTGGTGGCACAATGAGTCTTGGAGATATTGAATGCAGGCTGAGGGTGCTGGAGCAGCAGTTCCAAACACTGCTGGAAAAGGCCACGGATGATCCTGCCGCCTATGGCGGTCAGTTCAAAGAAATACTGGACGAGCAGACTTTCCTGAAGGAAAAACGGTCCGTGATCCTCGCGAATAACAACGAACAGGCAAAAGCCAATCAGCGCATCATGGATGCCGCACAGACATTGGAAAACGCATCGCCCTACATTACAGAGTGGGACGAGAGCGCCGTTCGCCAACTGGTGGAGACAGTAAAAATTCTATCCAAGGATGAGGTCGCAGTCACCCTGAAGGGTGGCATTGAGATTTGCCAGAAAATTATGTACTGAAAGAAGGTGGAAAGATGATTTTTGTAACCGGTGATTGCCACGGAAACTTTGAACGCTTCAAGCCGGAATATTTCCCGGAGCAGGCACAAATGACAAAGCGGGACATCGTGATTTGTGCCGGAGACTTTGGTGGTGTGTGGTTTGGAGACGGCCGTGACGAGGCTGCATTGGACTGGCTGGAAAGTCTTCCGTTCACGCTGGCCTTCGTCTGCGGGAATCATGAGAACTACGACGCACTGGAACGATATCCGGTGAAAGACTGGCACGGCGGCAAGGTACACCGCATTCGCTCTCATGTCCTGCACCTGATGCGTGGACAGGTCTTCGATCTGGAAGGCTATCACTTCTTTACCATGGGCGGAGCAAAAAGCCATGATATGGAGGACGGCATTTTGGAACCGGGTGCTCCGGATTTTGAGCGAAAGCTCCTGATGCTGCAGAGAAAGCCCCGAGCGAGGTATCGCATCAATCACATTTCGTGGTGGGCGCAGGAGATGCCTTCTGAGGAGGAGTACGCTGAAGCACGGAAAAATCTGGCCAAGGTCGATTGGGCGGTGGACTATGTTATCACGCACTGCGCTCCCACCAGCATTGCTCTCATGGAAAACCGCCACAATAAGGCAGACCCGCTCACAGATTTCCTGCAGGAGGTCAAGGAGAGAGCACATTATCACTACTGGCTGTTCGGCCATTACCACGACAACCGGGCCATTGATGAAAAGCACGTACTGCTCTGGGAGCAGATCGTACAAGTTATCTGAAACAGGTCAAGGCAGAGAAAAACACGGCGATGTTACCGTGCTTTTCTCTGCTTTGAGCGTTGAATCAGGCGCTGTGCGCCGGAAAGGAGAAGCCATGAATATTCGAAAAGCTGTGGATTACAGCGCAATGTTTGCCGCGCTGGAATCTGCCATGGAAGCGGATCTGCCGCAGATGAAGCTGTACTGTGAAGTCGGCAAGATCGTCCGCACCCGCTCGGAAAAGGGTGCGGCAGTAGCTGCCGCAGAGTTCCTGAAGGAACAGTACCCGGATATGACCGGCTTCTCTCCGCGCAATGTGCGCCGGATGCGGAACTTTTGGCAATTGTATAGCAGCATGCCGGAACTGCTTGGCGAAGCGCTTTGCCTGAATTGGACGCAGAATGTTGTGATCATGGAGGCAGAGCTGCCCGCAGAGGAGCGCCGCTGGTACATCCGGCAGGCTACAGCACGGAATCTATCCAAGGCGGAGCTTCTGCGAATGATCGAGGATTCTGCGTATCTGGAAAGTGTTCTCGACGAAAAGGTCGATGTGTGGTATAATGAGGGCAACGATGAGATTTCGGAGAGAACGCAGTATGAAGAGGATTCTGTTTATCTGTCATGGCAATATCTGCCGCAGCCCCATGGCCGAGTTCGTGATGAAGGACTTGGTAAAAAAGGCGGGACTGGCATCGCAATTTCATATCGAATCAGCGGCTACCAGTCGGGAGGAGATCGGCAACCCAGTCTATCCTCCGGCACGGCGCAAGCTGGCCGAGCATGGGATCTCCTGCGAAGGCCATGCCGCACGGCAGTTGACAAATCGGGATTACGACGAATACGATCTCCTGATCGGCATGGACCAGGCCAACCTCCGGGATATGTACCGTATCTGCGGCGGCGACTATGTCGGCAAGATGTCCCTCCTGATGGATCACACCGCCCATCCCGGTAATGTGGCAGACCCATGGTACACCGAGGACTTCGAGGCGACCTGGCAGGATGTGCTGGATGGCTGCCAAGGACTTTTGAAAGAATTCATGACAGAACGAGGTGATTCAAATGGCACAAAACGATAATATCCAACTGTTCGAAGACAAGCGTATTCGAACCGCATGGGATGAGGAAAAGGAAGAATGGTACTTTTCCGTCGTTGATGTGGTAGCTGTGCTGACTGATCAGCCAGATTATCAGGCAGCTCGTAACTACTGGAAGGTAACGAAGAAACGCCTGAAGGATGAGGGAAATGAAACGGTTACAGCTTGTAACCAGTTGAAAATGACCGCTTCGGATGGCAAAAAACGATTGACTGATGTAGCCGATACCGAGCAGCTTCTCCGAATCATCCAGTCTATTCCTTCCCCGAAGGCAGAACCGTTCAAGTTGTGGCTGGCACAGGTCGGTCGAGAGCGTATCGAGGAGACCATCGACCCGGAGCTGACCATTGACCGCGCTCTGGAAACCTATCTCAAGAAGGGTTACAGCCGTGAGTGGATCAATCAGCGGCTGCAGGCCATCCAGGTCCGTAAAGAACTGACGGATGAATGGGATGCCCGCGGTGTGCAGAAAGGCGTAGAGTACGCCATCCTCACGGACGAGATTTCCCGAGCCTGGTCTGGCATGTCCACCCGGCAGTACAAAAATCTGAAGGGCTTGAAAAAGGAAAACCTTCGTGATAACATGACTACGCTGGAACTGGTACTGAATATGCTGGCGGAGGCCACTACCACTCAGTTTTCAAGAGATCGCAAACCAACGACCTTCCAAGAGAATTTGGCAGTTGCCAAGGCGGGCGGTCAGGTGGCTGGACGAACCAGAAAAGACATTGAGTCCCAGTCAGACACGCCGGTCATTACTGCTAAGAATGCCGCACAGCTTAATCAGGTAGTGACAGATCTGCTGGAAGGAGCAGTCTCTGACACAACTGAAGAATCAAAAGGCAAGTGAGCTCTGCGCGTCCAGGTTTTATTGCTGTCATACGACGTTTTTTAAAAGCAAATTTCAAAAAATCTATAGTGTTGAGTTATGACAAAAATATCCTTACGCATGGCGTGGGAGTGATTTTTTATTTGTGTTGAGATTCGAAAAGGCCAATCGCGCAGCGATAGCAACAGTCCAGTGGACTGTTGCGGTGCCCGGGTGCATGTCGGCGGTGCTATGCACCGCCGAGCGAATCTCAACACTTCGACCAAAGAAGCGGCTTCGGTAGGGGAGTGCCCCTGCATCGCCCTGCTGAAAGGTCACATCTTTCCCAGCTTCTCCAGACGGGATAGGATCGAACCGGAGGTTCGCTTGAAATGTGCGCAGAGCTCCTGCTTTTTCATGCCCTCATCAAATAGGCGGCATAGCTCGCTGTCCAATTCCTCCGTCCACGGCTTTCCGTTGTTTTCCGGCAGAGGATTTCTCCGTCGGCGGGACAGTTCTTCTACAGCACAGTGCAGCGCACGAACGATCTCGACCTTGTTGCAGACATGGTTATCCGGCAGCACCTCGCCGGTCAAAGGGTCGACGCCATCTGCCAAAACCTCCAGCAGCTCTTTTGCCCGTTGAATATCCATGATAGGCCCTCCTCAATTCATCCTCTATCTTACGCTCTAATCTGTCTGCCACTCCAAGCGGTATTCCAGCACATGGCTTAAGCCCCTCTGCCACGGTGATCTCGCCTTGCTGCCAGAATGTGTCCGTCACATTCGGTACGCTGCCCTTATCGCGGGAAGCTTCCGGCTTCTCTATTTTTGCGCTGAGAAGTTGATCAATTTCTTCCTTTTTTCCTCAAACGATTTTCCATCGTCGGTCTCCAGAATGGTCAGCACTTCGTCCAGCACCGCGTTAACACGTCCTGCAATCAGGCGCTCTAAAAGCGTTTGCTCGTCCATATGTGATCGTCTCCTCTGTTGAAGATGTAAGTACCGACGTAGGCTTTTCCCCCATATAGGATACGACACCCCGCATCCACGGCCTTTTCAGTACTGCCTTAGTGGTCAGTTTTGCAGAGGTAGGGCAGCAGTTCGCCGTAGCCGTGCTCCTTGGCGTGCTTGGCGATGGGGCAGCCCACGAGGTGGAAGCAGAAGCCCTCGGTGCGGTGGCCGGGGTTCAGCTGGATCCTCCAGCTGTCCCGCCATTCGCCCTTTGCCTGATGCGCCGCCTGCATGCGAATGAAGCTCCGGTACATTTTTTCAAACAGCTTGTACGGACACTATTGCCTGTTGCCGTCCACCAGCTTTCCGAGGAATTTCATCCGGTCTACGGCCCGGCGCTTGATGGTCAGCAGCGTCTCGCCGTCCATCCGGTGGCCGCTGGCCTCGTAGAAGGCGAGGATCGTGAACCAGTCCAGCATGTTCTTCGCCATCATGTTTTTGCCCAGATCGGGCATATCCTTGAGAAAGACGAGATAGTATTCCTCTGCTTTTTGGAGGATCGACGCGGCTTCATCCGGGTAGGTCTCCCGGCAGTACTGCTCGCATGGCTTTGCGTATTGGGATGTGCAATAAGCTCTTTTCATAGGTGAGGCTCCTTTGTCGGCTGCGCGTTTTTGTTGGGGTATTTTAATGCAAGGCCGTACGGTCAGCGCCGGCCGAAACGTATACGCGGCAGTTAGAACTGGCTAACCGTCTGCTTTTTGGAAAGCCGCATCGCTGCGGCTGTTCCCTTGCGGCAAACGAGACAACTCTTTTGTCCCTATCGCAGCAAAGATAGCTGACGCTGTCAAGAGACGGCGGCAGCTATCCCCTACGCGGCACGATTGCCGTCAGTCCCTGATGTGTTTGATCTTTTCCAGATCACCGCTGCACAGGGCGTCCATGCTCCGGAATATTTTTTCCGCGTCCCAGTCCCACCACCGGAGCTTCAGGAGGTATTTTGTCAAGGCCTCGTCAAACCGGCGGCGGATCACCCGGCAGGGGTTGCCACCCGCCACACAATAGGCGGGGATATCCCTTGTCACCACGGAGTTGGCGGCGATGATGGCGCCGTCGCCGATGTGAACGCCCGGCATCACCGTCACGTTCTGGCCGATCCACACGTCGTTTCCCACGACGGTATCGCCCTTCAGCGGCAGCTCCTCCAGCGAGGGCGCGAACCGCTCCCAGCCGCCGCCCATAATGTTGAAGGGGTAGGTCGTCACGCTGTTCATCCGGTGGTTTGCGCCGTTCATCACAAACTCGATCCCCTTGCCGATGGCGCAGAATTTCCCGATGATAAGCCTGTCGCCCAGAAATTCGTAGTGGTGCGTCACGTGCGCCTCGAACCGTTCCGCACCGTTCACATCGTCATAGTAGGTATAATCGCCTACCTCAATATTGGGGCGGGTGATTACATTCTTGATGTAAACCACCTGCCGGACGTTTTCATTGGGGTAAATGCTGTTGGGGTCTGGCCCTGTCATACCGTTCGACCTCCTTTATCGCTGCGGCTTTGTTAATTGATGGTAATCATATCACATAGTCATACCCGTCGGGTGCGCGGCGCATCAGGTCGGCCAGCGTGATGTTGGTAAAGTACTCCGTGATCAGCTTGTCCAGTCCCTGCCACATGGAGAGTGTGCGGCATTCCGATGCACGGGGACAGGCCTCGGCACCCGGCTCAAGACAGGCGACAGGCGCCATGGAGTCCTCCGTGACCCGCAGGATGCTCTCTACGGTGTACTGCTCCGGCGCTTTTGTCAGCTGATAGCCGCCGCCTTTGCCCCGCAGGCCGTTCAGCAGCTTGGCCTTTACCAGCAACTTGATGATGTTTTCCAGATATTTTTCCGAGATCTCTTGCCGCTCTGCAATGACCTTCAGGGGAATAAAACCGTCCGACTGATGTTCGGCCAGGTCGATCATGACCCGCAGCGCGTAACGTCCCTTGGTTGAAATCAACATACCGTTCCCTCCTTTTGAGGATAAACCCATTATACAACATGGTAAGTAGGAAAATCAATGTAAAATTTTGCGGAGAGCTCTTGACAAACGATGGGGAAGGGGATATAATCACACTAACCTACAAGAAAGGTTGGTATTAATGTGAAATACGACCTGCACCTCCGATGTTGCCGCGGTGATCAATAAGCCGAAACACACAACACAAATCACAACAACATCATTCAGGAGGAATATAATTATGAGCAAGATCTATACATCCGCTGACCAGCTGATCGGTAAGACTCCGCTGCTGGAGCTGACTCACATTGAAAAGGAAGAGGGCCTGGAGGCCAAGGTGCTGGGCAAGCTGGAATACTTCAACCCTGCCGGCAGCGTGAAGGATCGTATTGCCAAGGCTATGATCGACGACGCGGAGCAGAAGGGTCTGCTGAAGCCCGATTCCGTCATCATCGAGCCCACCTCCGGTAATACCGGCATCGGTCTGGCGTCCGTGGCCGCCGCCCGCGGCTACCGTATCATCATCGTCATGCCGGAGACCATGAGCGTGGAGCGCCGCCAGCTGATGAAGGCTTACGGCGCGGAGCTGGTGCTGACCGAGGGCGCAAAGGGCATGAAGGGCGCTATCGCCAAGGCCGACGAGCTGGCCAAGGAGATCCCCAACAGCTTTATCCCCGGCCAGTTCGTGAACCCTGCCAACCCCTCCGTACACAAGGCCACCACCGGCCCGGAGATCTGGGAGGACACCGATGGTAAGGTGGATATCTTTGTGGCGGGCGTCGGCACCGGCGGCACCGTCACCGGCACCGGCGCGTACCTGAAGAGCCAGAATCCCAACGTGAAGGTGGTGGCCGTGGAGCCTGCCGCCTCTCCCGTGCTGAGCAAGGGTGTGGCAGGCAGCCATAAGATCCAGGGCATCGGCGCAGGCTTTGTGCCTGACGTGCTGGACACCAAGGTGTATGACGAGATCATCCCCGTGGAGAACGAGGATGCCTTCGCCACCGGCAAGCTGATCGGCAAGAAGGAGGGCGTACTGGTGGGTATCTCCTCCGGCGCTGCCGTGTGGGCTGCCATCCAGCTGGCAAAGCGCCCGGAGAACAAGGGCAAGACCATTGTGGCGCTGCTGCCCGACACCGGCGACCGCTATCTCTCCACCCCGCTGTTCGCGGACTGAAGTGGATCATATCTGTAAAAGGGAGACTGCCGTGATTGATACGGCAGTCTCCCTTCCTTTGCGGCTTGATACAAGCAACCATGCGGGTTTCCGGTGTCAAGCGCGTTAAGGGAGAAATTTGTGATGACGGCGAAAATGCCTGATAAAAATATTATGTAAACAAAACGGCGGGGGATAACCTGCGGCAAACCGCGTTTGCGGGTTTTCCAAAAAGAGGAAAAGCGGCAGGGAATGGGCGGAAATACTGAGGTTTGCACCGTGTGGAAAAAGGTGTGGAAAGTGTGGATAACTCCTTGTAGAAGTTATGGGGAGCAGAATTATGTAAACCAAATGTAAAGGAAAATCCCTGTCGAAAAAAGTGGAAATAATACGTAAAAAACAGGGAAAGACGGGAGAGCAGTCAATTTTTGGCGATTGGTCATTCTGCCGAAGCGGGAAGAAACGGCGCGAAAAAAGTGGGGATCATGGCGGAAAACTTTCATCCGCCGGGAAATGATTACCCTGTGTATTTCCCGGCGGGAAAGCGGGGAAAATAGCGGCTTCGGCAGCGCTGTGGGTCTGTGAAAAATAAGAGTTGACGGATGCGGGGATTTGTGGTATGATACCACATGGCTTGCAGGGTGGCTGCCCTGTGGGAAAAAACAGAGCGAGGCGAGGAGCCGACTCTTATCAGGATGCTTGTGTGGCTCAGCTGGCAGAGCAGCTCACTCGTAATGAGCAGGTCGCCGGTTCGAATCCGGCCACAAGCTCCAGACTCCTCGCGGATACCGCGAGGAGTTTTTCTATGTGCAAGAGCAGCGACAAACGATATACACTTCCCATGAAGAACGCAGAGGCCTCCGTCCGCATGGAGGGATACCAGGTGACGCCTCAGATGCGGGAGCAGTGCCAGCGGGTGCTGCGTGGCGAGGTGACCACGGCAGAGCTGCTGCGGCGTTTTTCCAAACCAGCCGAGAGGTGACGATGATATGACATACAGCATCGATCCCATCCAGGACAACTGCTACCCCGGCACAACGGTGCTGGTGAACAAACTGCATATCCATGACGAGGCCGCGCTGCAAGAGGCGGAGGCTCTCGCCACCTATGTCAACGCCTCCAAGCTGGAACAATGCCCGCTGGAAGGCGTTTTTGATTTTGCCCACTATAAGGCGATCCATCAATTTCTTTTCTCTGACCTGTACGATTGGGCAGGGCAGAGCCGCACGGTGAACCTCAGCAAGAAGGGGACGGATTTCTGCCCTGCTGGGGAGATCGAACCGCAGGCCAAGCTGATTTTTGACCGGCTGAAGCAGCAAAACTATTTCAAAGGGCTGCCGCACGGGTCGTTTGTGGAGGAGATCACTGACTTTTACTGCACGACCAACTACCTGCATCCCTTCCGCGAGGGCAACGGCCGCACCCAGCGGGCGTTCCTGACGCAGCTTATCCGCAGCGCGGGACATGACCTCAACTGGTCGGAGGTGGATGGCGACCTGCTGATGATCACCACTATCCAGGCCGGGCAGGGCGTGACAGACCTGCTGCGTCAGGTGCTTGGCGAGGCGATAAAGTGAGTATATAGCGAAACAGCACCCCCGCCGAGGTGCTGTTTCGCGTATGAAAAGGCTTATTCCGCGGCGATGCGCCAGCCCTCTGCCAGCTGGCGGATGGCGGTGAAGCGCCGGTACAGGCTCTCCTGCTTGACCAGCTGGTCGTGGGTGCCGTGGTGGGCGATGCGGCCATCGTCCACCACCAGGATCTGGTCGGCGTTCTGGACGGTGGCCAGACGGTGGGCGATGGTGATGATGGCCTTGCCCCGCGTCAGGGCGGAGATGGCCTGCTGGATCAGGTGCTCGTTCTCCGGGTCGATGCTGGCGGTGGCCTCGTCCAGAATGGTGTACGCCATGGCGTGGGACGTGCCGGTGGACAGGCCGAACAGCACCACCTTGGCGGCATAGGCTGCCAGCGCCAGCAGGCACCACTTCACCGCCAGTGCCGCCGTGGCCGTTCCCGCCGCCATCAGGCAGATGAGCCGGTACATGCAGTAGAAGGGCACCAGCCCCAGCATGACGCTGAGCACCGACAGGACGACCGACAGGAGCAACCTGCTTTTCTCCCCCTCCGCGTAGGCGAAAAGGGCGCTTGTCCAGCTTTTCTTTTTCGCTTCCATACAACGACCTCTTTTCTTTAAGTTAGTAACCGCTAACCGCTGGTGAAAAATTATAGAGCATCACTGCCCCATAATTTTCAGCCAGCCCGCCGTGTAGAAGTCGCCCAGTTCCTCCCTGTACCGCTGGGCATCCTCGATGGGCATGTCGTGAATGATGATCTCGCAATAGGCATTCATCATGCCCGTCACCAACATGTGCTCCAGCCGCCGGTCGATGTCGGGCACGGTCTTGCCCATGCTCCGCAGCACCTGCGTGTAGCGCTCCGTGGCTTCCACCTCCAGCGTCACCATCTGGTCGATCAGGGCGGCGTAGGGAGTGCCCTCGGCCCGCTCCAGAATCAGGTGAAAGATGGGACGCCGGGCGTCCATGTAGGTCAGCAGCTCCCGCATGCAGTTCTTGCCCACGTCACCCATCTGGGCCACCTGCTCCTCGGGACGCAGCGCCTCGAAGCCGAACACGGCGGCCCGGTAGGTGTCCAGCACGTGGCGGTAGGACTCGTCCACCAGCGCGGCGAACAGCGCTTCCTTGCTGTCGTAGTAGCCGTACAGCGCGCCGGTGGTGACGCCGGCGGTCTTGACGATGTTCCGCAGCGACGCGCCCTGATAGCCCTTTTTCAAAAACTCCGCCTGTGCGGCGGCGTGGATCCGCTCCAGCGTGGAGCTGTTTGTTTCTCCCATGAGGAATCCTCCATATAACGACGTTATATTACGGTGTTATATTATAGCGGCCGCCGGTTTGTCAAGCCCCCGTCCCAGATTTTTTTCGCGGCGCGGAGGAGGCGGGACGGCCTTGACGGACAGGGGGACGGGCGGCTATAATAGCGGCAGAAGAAAACAGGGGAGGAACACGGTATGGACAAACAGCGCTGCATCGCCGCGGCGGCGGAAACGGAGGAGGACCGGCTGCTGCTGGCCCGACTCTACGATAAGCTGAACCACGGGGCGGAGCGGGAGATCTTCAGCTGCACGGCGTTTCTCTCGCCCCGTGAGCAGGCCATGGTGAAGAAGCTGCTGCCCCATGTGCCGCTGGTGTTTTTCGGCGGCTGCGACGGGGCGGAGCGCTGCATGGCTTGCTATGTGCCGGAGTATCTGCCGGAGGACTATCTGACCTCGGAGGACGGCCCGGCGGCTGCCGTGCGGGCCGTGTACTATGAGAAGGACGCACTGACCCACCGGGATTTTCTGGGCAGCCTTATGGGTGCGGGCATCAAGCGGGAAACGGTGGGGGATATCTATGTCTCTGCCGGACAGTGCGACATTCTGGTGACGCGGCAGATCTTGCCCTACCTGCTGGAGCAGTGGGACAGCGCGGGCCGGACGAAGCTGCACCTGTCGGTGATCCCGCTGGCGGAGGTACAGCGCCCGGCGGTGGAAAAGCGGGAGATCAGGGACACGGTGCCCTCGCTGCGGCTGGACTGTCTGGTGGGGTCGGCCTTTTCGCTGGCGCGAGGGCCTGCCGGACAGCTGATCGCCGCCGGAAGGGTGGCCGTCAACGATCTGGTGTGTCTCAAGGGCGACCGGCAATTACAGCAGGGCGACCGCATCGCCGTGCGGGGACTGGGCAAGGCGGCGCTGGCACAGGTGGGCGGCACCACCCGCAAGGGACGGCTGTCCGTCACGCTGGAGCGCTGGATATAAATATGAATATAAGGAGAGGGAAGGAAGCGGTTCCTCACCTCAGTTTGTCGAAAAACAATGCTGTACGTTTCGATAAGTGAGCAGCGGGGGAGTTTGAGGGGGCAAGGCCCGCCTCAAGTAAAATAAACCGCCGCCGAAAACCTTGCTATAGCAAGGTTTTCGGAAGATAGCGTTTTGGACGAGTTCAAAATGCTCGGCGGAAAGCGCAGTCAAAAAAGTTCCATGTGGAACTTTTTTGACAAGCTGAGAGGGGAGGACGTAGTTCCTCCTCTTTTTTCGTTGCTGCGTCGTAGAAAATGCACAAATATAAGTCTCCGCAGCGCGGCGGACGGTGGGCAAGTGGATGAAATCCTTTTTTCGACAAAAAAATGTAAATTTTCTGTTGACAAATTAGCTCACGCTAACTATAATATTGGCGTGGTTAGAAAGGGCTAACTATTTTTTTGACGGGAAGGTTAGCTCATGCTAATAGAAAGCTCCGACAGAAAGAAGGGAAGCGTATGATGCCGTTGACATTGGCCAACGTGGGAGAGGAACAGATCATCCACCATGTGGGCGGAAATGACGAGGTGCGCAGGCATCTGGAAAATCTGGGCTTTGTAGCGGGCGGCGAGGTAACACTCATCAGCTCCTTGGGCGGCAACGTGATCGTCAAGGTCAAGGAATCCCGCGTGGCTATCAGCGAGGAAATGGCACGGAAGATCATGGTGTAAGCTTAACTGACGAAAAATCTGACGATTTTTCTGCCAAGAGGATGCAGCCGCTGCGCGCGTCCTTCGGACACACTGGCGGCTGAGAAGTATTTTTCTGACGCACATGTCGTCAGAAAAATGATTTGAATTTTTCACCGCTTGCGAGCGGCGAACTCTGCGAGGCTGCGAAGCTTTGTTACTGCGTCTTTACATTTTAATTTTTATATAAAACATCGTGTGATAAGGAGGAGACGTATGAAAACGTTGAAAGAGGCCAAGATCGGCCAGACCGTGAAGGTCGTCAAGCTCCACGGCGAAGGCCCCGTCAAGCGCCGCATCATGGACATGGGCATCACCCGTGGTACCGAGGTGTACATCCGCAAGGTAGCCCCTCTGGGCGATCCCATGGAGGTCACGGTGCGCGGCTATGAGCTGTCTCTGCGCAAGGCCGATACCGAAATGATCGAGGTCGAGTAAAAAATTTTGTGTGACGGTTAGCGTCAGCTATCCGAAAGGAGCGTATATGGAAAATCAAATTAAAATTGCCCTTGCGGGCAACCCGAACTCCGGTAAAACCACGCTGTTCAATGCGTTGACCGGCTCTAACCAGTTCGTGGGCAACTGGCCCGGCGTTACGGTGGAGAAGAAGGAAGGCAAGCTGAAGAAGCACGACGACGTGACCATCATGGACTTGCCCGGTATTTACTCCCTGTCCCCCTACACGCTGGAGGAAGTGGTGGCCCGTAACTACCTGATCGACCAGCGTCCCGACGCCATCCTGAACATCATCGATGGTACGAACCTGGAGCGTAACCTGTACCTGACCACGCAGCTGACCGAGCTGGGTATCCCCGTTGTCATCGCCATCAACATGATGGATATCGTCAAGAAGAACGGCGACCAGATCAACGTGCCCGAGCTGTCCCGCCAGCTGGGCTGCCAGATCGTGGAGATCTCCGCCCTGAAGGGCACCGGCGTTATGGAGGCCGCCGAGGCTGCCATCACCGCCGCCAAGAGCGCCAAGACCGTTCCCATGCACACCTTCTCCGGCCCCGTGGAGCACGCCATCGCCCACATCGAGGAGGCTGCTGTCCACAGCATGCCCGAGGAGCAGCAGCGCTGGTACGCCATCAAGATCTTTGAGCGCGACGACAAGGTGCTGACCAAGCTGAGCATCCCCGCCGAGACCATGACCCACATCGAGACCGATATCAAGGCCGCCGAGAAGGAGCTGGATGACGACGCCGAGTCCATCATCACCAACGAGCGCTACGTCTACATCGCCGAGGTCATCAAGAGCTGCTATAAGAAGAAAAACAAGGGCGAGCTGTCCGCCTCCGATAAGATCGACCGCATCGTCACCAACCGTTGGCTGGGCCTGCCCATCTTTGCCATCGTTATGTTCCTGGTCTACTGGATCGCTATGGTAGGCGTGGGCGCACCCGCTACCGACTGGGCCAACGACGGTGTGTTCGGCGATGGCTGGCACCTGTTCGGTATCGGCTCGAGCGCCTATAACGACACGAACGATGAGTATACCGCCGCCGTCGAGGCCGTGGATGCGTTCCTCGGCACCGAAATCGACGCGGAGGCCGACGACTTTGACGCAAACGCCCTGCTGGCCGAGATGAAGGACTTCCAGGCCACCGGCAAGACCGCGACCGTCGATGTTGAGGACGAGGAGACCCTCGCCATGAACACGATGACCGCCTACTATGACACGCTGCCCGAGGGCGCGGACAAGATGGACGACGTCGTCCAGATGACCTACGTCGACGCGGTCGACTATCTCTCCGAGAACGGCTTTGACGCGCCCAATCCCGCCGACTTCGGCGTCTGGGTCCCCGGCATCCCTGCACTGATCGGCAACGGTCTGGAGGCCGCTGGTACGTCCGAGTGGCTCAGCGGCTTGATCCTTGACGGTATCGTGGCCGGTGTCGGCGCGGTGCTGGGCTTCGTTCCCCAGATGCTGGTGCTGTTCCTGATGCTGGCCTTCCTGGAGGCCTGCGGCTACATGGCCCGTATCGCCTTCGTTCTGGATCGTATCTTCCGCAAGTTCGGTCTGTCCGGTAAGTCCTTCATCCCCATGCTGATCGGTACCGGCTGCGGCATCCCCGGCGTTATGGCGTCCCGTACCATCGAGAATGAGCGTGACCGCCGTATGACCATCATGACCACCACCTTCATCCCCTGCGGCGCAAAGGTTCCCTTCATCGGTATGATCGCCGGCGCTCTGTTCGGCGGCAGCGCATGGGTCTCCACCTCCGCTTACTTTATCGGTATGGCGGCTATCATCGTCTCCGGTATCATCCTGAAGAAGACCAAGATGTTCGCCGGTGATCCCGCTCCCTTCGTTATGGAGCTGCCCGCCTACCACTGGCCCACTCTGGGCAACGTGCTGCGCAGCATGTGGGAGCGCGGCTGGTCCTTCATCAAGAAGGCCGGTACCATCATCCTGCTGTCCACCATCTTCGTGTGGTTCACCACTTATTTCGGCTGGGTCGACGGCCAGTTCCAGATGCTGTCTGAGGAGCAGATCGACAGCTCCATCCTGGCTAAGATCGGCAACGCCATCGCCTGGATCTTCGCGCCTCTGGGCTGGGGCAATTGGCAGGCTACCGTGGCCTCCATCACCGGTCTGGTGGCAAAGGAGAACATCGTCGGTACGCTGGGCATTCTGTACGGCGGCGGCGAAGGCACTGTCTATGACGCCATCGGTGCTGCCTTCACCGGCATCAGCGGCTACTCCTTCCTGGTGTTCAACCTGCTGTGCGCTCCTTGCTTCGCGGCCATCGGTGCTATCAAGCGTGAGATGAACAACGCCAAGTGGACGTGGTTCGCCATCGGCTATCAGTGCGGCTTCGCTTACCTGATCGCCCTGATGATCAACCAGTTCGGCGGTTGGGCTGTGGGCGCCGGCAGCATCATCGGCACCATCGTGGCCGTCATCGTTCTGGCCGGTCTGCTGTACATGCTGTTCCGTCCCTACAAGGACGCTACCAAGCTGAGTGTGAAGATGTAATTTCCCCGTACACAATACCTTATTTATTCTGAGAAAGGAGCGCACTTGCCATGGCTGATATTTTGATTTGTCTTGTTCTGATCGCCATTGTCACTTCCATTGTCCATTCCCTCATTAAAAATAAAAAGCAGGGCAAGAGCCTCTGCTCTGCCAGCTGCACTGGCAACTGCTCACACTGCGGCGGCCATTGCAGCCACAAATAATGAAAAACGGCCGTCTTTCGACGGCCGTTTTTCATGAATATCGATGAGCCGGTGTGGGAATGCTTCGCGCCTCGGCGCGAGGGGTATTCCGTGCCCTCGGGCACGGGACACTTTTGACCCCGGCCCCAAAAGTGTCCTGTTGCGGTGCCCAAAATTTCTACGCTGCCTTACGGCAAACGCTTGAAATTTTGACCGCTGCCACTCGCTCACCTCGCTTCATCTGCCACTGGCAGCGCTCGGATCGCTCCCCAAAAGGGACGCTTAAAACCCAGGCTTCAAGACTTCCTGCGCGCTGTTTCTTTTGCAGAATCGTGACTCCATGCCACGCGTTCGCGGGAGTTTGTTGAAATCATTCCCTATGACGAATCGTCTGTCCCTCTTGCACCGCTGCCGCTAACTTTATCAACGGTAGAAATTGAAGCGCTGTACGTGGCGGCCTGAGGGCAGGCCGCCCTACGAAACGGTTACGGTAGAATTGTGTGCGGTGGGGTGCCCTCACCCCACCGCACGGTGAATACAAAAATGACTTTTCCGCACCGCATCAGCGGCAGCCGGCGCTGGTGCAGAGACGATCCTTTTACGAATCGAAAAAGGCAATCCCCTGTGATCGTGCGGCAGACACTGACAATTTTGTACATATTATAGCGCGCCCGGAAGTGAAGGAACCGGAGGTTCCTTCCGGTGTTTTTGCCTGCTTTTGTCACTGTTGACAAAAGTAGGTCGCGCCGGAGCGCGAAATTCCCCTGTATAGTCACATGCAAAAAAGGACAGCCCACCATTCGGCGGGCTGTCCTTTTTACAGAGATATGGTATAGAAAGGGGTGATTATGCTTACTTACCGGCCTTGGCAGCCTCGCGTCCGGCGCGGAAGGCCTTCAGGTTCAGCTCCTTGACCTTGGCAGGGACGGTCTCGGCCACGATCTGCTCCCAGTCGATCTCGGGGCAGCCTAGGGAGTCGCACATGGCACCGAACAGCACCACGTTCATGCACTTGGGGTTGCCCAGCTGGATGGCGATATCGCTGGCGGGAACGGCGATGGTCTTGAAATTCTTCTGCATGGCCTCGATGCAGCCCTCGGGATACTCCTCGGCGCCGGAGGCGATGGTGGTGGACTTGATGGCGTAGTCATTGATGACGGCCACACCGTCGGGATTCAGAAACTCCGCGTAGCGGACGGCTTCCATCTTCTCCAGTGCCACCATGATATCCGCCTCGCCCTTGCCGAATACGGGGCCGTACACCTTGTCGCCCCAGCGAACCTGGGTGGACACGGAGCCGCCGCGCTGGGCCATACCGTGGACTTCGCTCTGCTTAACATCATAACCGGCCTTCATAAAACCGTTGGACATGATCTTGGAGATCAGGATCGCGCCCTGACCGCCAACGCCAACCAACAGACAGCTTTTTACGTTAGACATGTTACTTCTCCTCCTTTTCGATAGCACCAACGGGGCAGGCCTGGGCGCAGACGGTGCAGCCCACGCACTGGGTACGATCCACAGCCGCCTTGCCGTTCTCCATGGAGATGGCAGGGCAGCCCACCTTCAGGCAGCTCTTGCAGCCCACGCACTTGTCGGTATTCACCACGCACATGCCCAGATCATGCTTCACGCGCTTGATCAGCAGGCAGGGACGGCGGGTGACGATGGCGGGGTGCTTGCCCTCGTTCAGAGCGGCCACGGCGGTGTTGACGGTAGCCTTCATGGCGGCCAGATCCTGGGGATCCACGGTCAGCACGGGGTCGAAGCCGTAGGTCTTGAAGATGCTCTCCACGCTCAGCATGGGAGCCTCCTCGCCCATCAGGGTATAGCCGGAGCCGGGGTTGTCCTGATGGCCGGTCATGCCGGTGATGCGGTTATCCAGCACGCAGGGAATCATGCGGCCGTTGTTGTAGATGATCTCGGCAGCGCCGGTCATGCCGCTGTGGAAGAAGGTAGAGTCGCCCATCACGCCGAACACCACCTTATCGGTGACGCCCTCGCGCTGGAAGGACTTGGCCATACCCATACCGGCGGAGAAGCCGCCGCCCATGCAGATGCACACGTCCATGCAGTTCAGGGGAGGCGCGAAGCCCAGGGTGTAGCAGCCGATATCACCGGTGACCACGTAGTTCTTGTTCTTGGACAGGGTGTAGAAGAAGCCGCGGTGGGGGCAGCCGGGGCACAGTGCGGGAGGACGCTTGGCCACCTGCACGTCGGTGATGGTCTTGTAGTTGGGCTTGATACCCAGCACGCGCTCACGCACCAGCTCGGTATTCAGCTCGTACATCACGCCGGTCAGCTCCTTGCCGACGCAGTCGATCCCGGCGGCCTTGATCTCGTTCTCCATGAAGGGCTCCAGCTCTTCGATGACGTACAGCTTCTCCACCTTCTTGGCGAAGTCGCGGATCAGGTTCATGGGCAGGGGATAGGTCAGACCCAGCTTCAGGAAGGACGTACCCTCGGGGAACACTTCCTTGGCGTACTCATAAGCGATGGAGGCGGTGATGACGCCCACCTTGCCGTCGCCCAGCTCCAGCTTGTTCAGGCCGTTCTCCAGCGCGGTGGTGCAGCCGTACTCGGCCAGCTTCACCAGACGCTCCTCCACGATGGGGTGGTTCAGGTAAGCGTTGGCGGGGGCGCAGATGTACTTGCGGGTATTGCGCTTGTACTCGGGCGCCACATGCTCAGTGCGCTCGCCGAACTCCACCAGACCCTTGGAATGGCAGACGCGGGTGGTGGTGCGGTACAGCACGGGGGTGTCGAACTCCTCGGAGATCTCGCAGGCCAGCTTCACGAAGTCCTTGCACTCCTGGGCGTCGCTGGGCTCCACCATGGCGATCTTGGCGGCGCGGGCATAGTGGCGGTTGTCCTGCTCGTTCTGGGAGGAATGGCAGGAGGGGTCGTCAGCGGTGACCACCACATAGGCGCCGTTGACGCCCATGTAACCGGCGGTGAACAGGGGGTCGGCAGCCACGTTCAGGCCCACCATCTTCATGGTGCAGAAGGCACGGGAACCGGCCACGGACGCGCCGTAGGCCACCTCGGCGGCAACCTTCTCGTTGGGAGCCCACTCGCAGTACACGTCCTTGCCGTACTGGGGCATGTTCTCCAGAATCTCGGTGCTGGGGGTGCCGGGATACGCGGAGCAGACTTTGATACCGGCTTCGTAGACGCCACGTGCGGTGGCCTCGTTACCGGACATCAGATGTTTCATAGTTTTCTTCCACCTTTCTTCTTTTTCTTACTCTTACTTACACTCTATTGTCACTTACTATTGGAAAACGGATTAATAGATGCTGGCTTCCTGTTCGCCGTGGAGCACGCGCAGCGCACCCTCGGCCAGAGAACGCATCTCCTCCTCGCCGGGCAGGCGGATGGTCTTGGCAATCTTGCCCACATAGGCGGTGATATCGTCGCAGAAGAACTGCTCATAGGCCATGCCGCCGGTGAACACGATGGCATCCACGTCGAAATGCAGCACGGCGGCCATGGCGCCGATATCCTTGGAAAGCTGATAGACCAGCGCCTGATAGGCCTCCACATACTTGGGGTCGCCCTCTACCACCTTGGCGCAGATGACGCGGAAATCAGTGGTGCCCAGATAGGACAGCATACCGGCGCGGCGGCCAAAAGTCTTTTTCACCTCGTCCTTGGTCTTGCCGCTGAAGCAGTAGCTGATCAGCTGGTTGACAGGCAGGCCACCGGCGCGATCCATGCCCATGGAGCCCTCGTCCTTCACGTTGCACACGTCCACCACGCGGCCCTTCTGGTGAGCGCCGACGCTGACGCCGCCGCCCAGATGGCACACGATCAGGTTCACGTCCTCGTACTTCTTGCCCAGCTCCCTGGCGGCCTTGCGGCCGATGGACTTGTGGTTCAGGGCGTGGAACTGGCACAGGCGGCGGAACTCGGCAAAGCCGGTATAGTGGGCGATCTCGGTCATCTCGTCCACGCACACGGGGTCAACAAAGAAAGCGGGAATGCCCACCATGTCGCCCAGCTTCTTGGCCAGATACGCACCCAGATTGGAGGGATGCTCGCCGTAGGGCGCGGTCTCCACATCGTGCATCACCTTGTCGTTGACGGCGTAGGTGCCGCTGGGGATGGGACGGTACAGACCGCCGCGGCCGCACACCGCGTCAAAGTCCTCCAGCTTATAACCGGCCTCGGTGACAGCGTTCAGGATGGCGGTCTTGCGGTAGTCCGCCTGGTCGATGACCCGCTCGAACTGATCCAGCTCTTCGGCGGAGTGGTCAATGCCCAGCTTGAAAAGCTGCTGGTCTTCATCGAACACGGCGATCTTGGTGCTGGTGGCGCCGGGGTTGATGACAAGGATCTTCATATGGGGGTTCCCTCTCTTTCTCTTACGGTATCGAATACTTCGTCAAAAATTTCACCGAATCACTTAATGAACTATTCACAGTATGGCACTTTCCATCGGGTTTGTCAACGGCGTTTTCCCGTTGTGTCGGACGCTTTGAAAAATATCGGCGTTGTGAACAAAAAAGAAGGTATTTGGTCGTGAAATCGACCAAATACCTTCCGGTTATATTACGCTTCCCATCCCCGCAGCAGGATCTCCGCCATGGCGATGCCCCGCTGGGCGATATCGAAGTTCCCCTCGTAGATGCGCCACTCCAGCAGTGTGCCGCGGTGCAGCGTCACCAGATACTCCACTGCCATGTCGCCGTCATACCGGGCATCGATAAAGCCGTCCCGGCGGCACAGCTCCACCAGCTCCAACAGCACACGGAAGTAGATGCGGTGCTCGTTGCGCTGCAAGGCACCTTGCTCCGGATACTTCATGGCGTGGATGAACGCCTTGTACAGCACCGGGTCGCTGCTGCTGATCCGCAGGGACTGACCCACGAAGTCCAGCAGCTTTTCACGGGAAGTACGGGTACTGTCCGCCAGATATTCCGCCTCCAGCGTCAGGTACGCCGCGTCCACATGGCTGGTGACCTGAATGGCCAGCTCGTCCTTGCTCTTGAAGTAATGGTAGATATTGCCCACGGAGCAGCCCGCCTTCTGGGCGATCTCCTCCACGGATACATTTTCAAAGCCCTCCCGGTCAAACAGATCCAGCGCCACATTCTGGATGCGGCTACGCATTTCCAGCGCCTGCTGCTTGCGGGGGGTGAGTCTTTCTGCCATAATCAGTGAACCCCTCAATGAATTTTTCCGAATCTTATCATAACGTGAAACCGGAACGGTGTCAAGTATTTGTCTGTTTACATTGTGAAAGTTGGGGGGAAGATGTGTAATGGCGCAGTCTATATGTTGGCGGGCGGGGTAGAACCCCGCCCCTACGCACATTTTTCGTACCATTTCGTGTGGGCCGATGTGGGCATCGGCCCCTACGGCATTCACCAAACCGTTTCGTAGGGCGGCATGATCCTGTTGCGGTGCCCAAAATTTCGTAACGGCATTGGCCCTCGTTGTGCCATCCGTCCAGTGGGCACCTTCGTGCCCGCTGAACGGGGTACTGCCTTGAAAACGGCTTGCTATATCTGCCACTGGCAGCGCTCGGATCGCTCCCCTCATCGCGCCGCCGTACAGCGATTCCATTTCTACCGTTGATAAAGTTAGCGGCAGCGGCCAAAAGTACCTCACGCTCGGAAGCGCGAAACATCTTTTCCGCAATTATTCAAAAAATAGTAATGACTTTTCCCACCATATAGGGTACAATGTAACGCAAAGTCCCATTCAAACCAACAGGAGGAACCTTCCTTGAAAAAGCTCTATGACGCGGTGCAGCGCTTCTGCGCCCGGCACCCCCGTTTCGGCATCCCCAATCTGATGCTCTACATCGTGGCAGGCAACGTGATCGTCTATCTTCTGATGATGTTCACCCAGGCCAACGACGCCAACGCCTTGGCGTTCCTGACGCTGAACACCTCCGCCGTGCTGAAGGGCGAGCTGTGGCGCATCATCACTTACGTGTTCGTTCCCACCAGCAGCGGCATCTTCTGGCTGCTGATCAGCCTGTATTTCTACTACTGGATCGGCTCCACGCTGGAGCGCCAGTGGGGCACCGCCAAGTTTACCCTTTACTACATCAGCGGCGTGCTGCTGACGGCAGTCGGTGTGCTGATCGCCAGCCTGATCTCCGGACAGAGCTACACCGTGGCGGGCTCCTACTACGTGAACCTGTCCATGTTCTTCGCCTTCGCGTTCCTGTTCCCGGATACGCAGGTGCTGCTGTTCTTCATTGTCCCCATCAAGATGAAATGGCTGGCCTATCTGGACGCGGCGCTGTTCGCCGTTGACGTGGTGCGCAGCCTGCTGGCGGGCAACTGGGGTGGCGCGCTGCTGCCGGTGATTGCTCTGCTGAACTTTGCCGTGTTCATCTGGCCGGAGGTACATTACATGGCCGACCGCGCCGCCTACCGCCACCGTCCCCAGACGGTGCAGTTCAAGCGGGCGGCTCAACAGCAGCAAAAGCAGGAACAACAGCAGGGCTATCATCACAAGTGTGCCGTCTGTGGCCGCACGGATACCGATTATCCCGACCTGCAGTTCCGCTATTGCAGCAAATGCGCCGGCTATCACTGCTTCTGTCAGGATCACATTTTTACCCACGTCCACTTCACGGAGTGAAAACGTTTTATGGGAAAGCTTGTTATTTCTCTGACGTATAAAAAAGAGCCCTGTTCCTTGCGGAACAGGGCTCTTTTTTACTCTTTAGTGGGTCTTTGCGGTGGTGTCGGTCTTGGTGGTGGTCGTGCCGGTGGCGGCAGCCGCAGCGTCCTTCAGGGGCCAGGTGGTGGGATCGGCGGTGTCCTCGATCATCTTGCAGACGATCAGATAACGGTGGTTGTCGTCGCCGTTCTTGCACACCGACAGGATCAGCACCCGGTCGCCGGCCACAGGCTTATTGGCCTTGTCCAGATTGGTGGTGCCGTCCGTCTCCTTCCACAGCTGGTCGAAGAAGCTGTTGAACACATCGGCGTTGGTAAAGTCATGGTAGTAAATGATGTGGCTGGTATCATACTGCACGCCGCCCACGATCTGATAGGTCACGCGGCGATCCTTCTGATACATATACACCAGATGCTGCTCGCTGAAATCCAGATTCTTCAGCATACTCTGCAGGCCGCCGAACATGGTGCGGTTGGCCTGATTGTGGCCGTACAGCACGGTGACGGGATCGTTCAGATCACGGCTGTTGATGGTCTTGCCCTCGCAGGTAGCCTCGCTGAAAATGGTGCCGGCCTTGTTGCTGTTACCGTCCAGATCGCGGCTGAGGTAGTAGTTGCGATCCGTGGGATGCTGCGCCACAGGGTAGGACAGCTCGTGGTCGGTGCCCAGGATCTTGGAAAAGTCGGGAACCTCCAGCCATGCGTACACATCCTTGTACTTGGCAAAGGTGGCCTCCATGTCCTTGGGCTCCACAACGGGAGCGGGCTCTACGCGGTTTTCGGTGTCGTCCGGCTCCACGACAGGGGGATTGCCATTGGCGTCGTCGGAGTTGTCGGGCGTCTTGTCGCCGCCGCAGCCCACCAGCGCCAGCGCCATCACCAGAGACAGGAGCAGAACCAGCAGCCGGGAAAAAGCGCGCCCGTTCACGGGGGAAGTCTGAACAAAGCAATCGTTATATTCTTTCATTCTTTTTTCTCCTTTCGCGTGGCCGGGAAACGTGCCGCCCGGCTCGTGGAAAACAGCGCCGCCCATCAGGTCACAGCGCTTAAAACCATCCTACCATATTATGGCCCTAAAAGCAACCATAATTTTCTCGACCAACGGGAGAGAATGGAAAGAACTACCAGCTCAAGGGGCGGTTCCACGCGGCGAAAAGTGCCTCAAAACGGGCCTTTTGCGCGGGCGTCATGCGGTTTTTGTACTGATTCAGCAGCGTATCGGCCTGCTGGGCGTTTCCGCTTTTCAGATAGTTGTTCATGGCCCGCTCCAGACTTTCCGCCGCCGTGGAGCTCAGCGAGGCGGTGTTGCCGATGCTGGACAGGGCGCTCTCGTCCGTCTTGGAGGTGTGCAGACCCTTCTGCTCGGCGGCGGCCTTGTCGGCGAAATAGTCCAGCAGCAGCTGGTAATTCTTCAAGTCGCGGCTGCTGATCTGGTCGTAGCGGCTCTGGGCCTGCGAGACCTCCTTCTGCCACGCGCTCACCAGATCCTGCCAGCGGCCGTAGGCCTCCTCGTCCTGCCCCTGCAGCAGCTTATAGCGGTCCAGCAGCGCGTCGCCCTCGTCGCGGTAGCGGCTGTAGGCGGCGGATTGCAGCTGGGGCAGCACGTCGGACAGCTGCTGCAAATACCGCTGATAGGACTGCTGGGCGGCGGACTGTGCGTAGCTGGAGCCGTAGCCGCCGGTGAGGTGGGCAGTCTGGCCCAGCGTGTCGGCCATGGCGGCCCGGCCCTGTCGGGCATATTGCAAGGCGTAGGACTGGTACGCCGCGTCGGAGCCGGGGTCATAGGAAAAGCCGGGACGGCTGCTGATCTCCTGATACAGCGCGTCCAGCTGCGCCGTGAAATCGGATTCGTAATCGCCGGGGCGCAGCTGCGCCAGACTGTCCAGCAGCGCCTGCTCCGCCTCCACGTCGCTGGAGGGCGTGTAGCCCTTTTCCAGCCGATCCAGCGCGGCGGCGGTGCCGTCGGATACCTTGCCCAGCGGCAGGTTGGTGGACGTACTGGTCTTGCCGGAGCTGCCGCCGCCGGTGTAGCTGCCGTTGCTGCTGCTGCCGTTCTGACCCAGCAGACTGCCCCATGTCTCCGGGCCCGCGATGCCGTCCAGCTTCAGGTTGTACCGCTTCTGATAGTCCCGGACGGCGGCGCGGGTTTTTTCACCGAAGATGCCGTCCACGGCCAGACCGTAGCCGTGCTGGTTCAAAATCGTCTGCAATTTCGAGACGGCGCTGCCGGTGGAGCCGAAGCCCACCTGACGGTAAGTAGATGCCATAGAAAAACCTCCTAAATATATATAGTATTCAGCTTACCCGCTGCCACACGTACACCGCCAGATAGGGCGGCAGGATGCCGACGGCTTCTCCACCGCCGCAGGGCTGGGAATCCAGATCCACCGTGTGGTCGTGGTTGATGCAGATGGCGCTGGTGGTCAGCTCGCGTCTTCCGGTGCCGCCGCTCCAGCTTTCCGCATAGGCCTCGCCGCCGGAGCCGCCCTGGATCACGTTGGGCACGCCGTGGTCGTGAGTGGTGGAGTCCACGCTGGTGAAGCCCTCCACGTGATGGATGTGGGGCGGCAGCTGCTGCTCCGTCAGCGTCAGCGCCGCCTGACCACCGGTGGCTCCGGCGGCATAGGTCTGGCCTGCCGCCAGCAGGAAGCGATCCTCGATCCGCTGCCACGTGCCGCCCAGCGTCGTGCCGGGGTCTGTTTCGGCGGTGGACAGGTACAGCGACCCGATGGGATACAGCAGATCCACCAGCGTCCTGCCGCCTACGGTGAGGCTGCCCGCTGCCAGCTGACCCACCACCGTCATGTCGCCGTCGAAGCTGGCATCCCACGCGCATTGCAGCGCGGCGCTGTCCGCCAGCTTGCCGAAGGCGGCGCCTACGCCGCCGCTGCGCAGGTGGAAGGCCACCGACGCGTTGGAGGACGTATAGCTGACGGCCCGGACGCTGCCCACCGTGTCCACGGCGGACAGCTCCACCTCATAGGTGGTGTCCTTGTCCAGCGAATCCGCGATCTGCGCGGTCAGACCGCTGACCAGCGTGGTGTAGCCGCCGTACACGCCGCCCACCGGGCGGTAACGGGCCCGCAGTGTCACGGTGTTGCGGCCGTCCAGCGGCCAGCAGGAGCCGGCGGCCTTTACCTGCAGACACGCGCCGCCGCTGTCCTCCACACCGGCGGCGTTGCACCGGTAGGCTACCGACGTCCGCAGCGACGGTGTCTGGTAATCGAACACCGCCACAGGAGCGGCGGACACTGTGGTGGTGCGTCCCCGGGAGTCCGTCACCACGGCGGCAGGCGTCAGGGTGCCCGCCATGCCGATGGGCGCGGTCACGCCGGAAAAGCCGCTGACGGTCTGTCCTGCAAAGGTGAAGCGGCAGCTTTTCAGTGTCGCGCCGCCTACGGCACTGGCCTCCACCGCGTATTGCAGGCAGCTCATGCCCCGCACCCACAGTCCCCATTGCTCCAGCAGGGCGTTGTCGTTCACCAGCGCCACCGTCAGCGTGGCACTGGGCCGCATGCTGTCCGGCACATAGGCGGTGAAGTCGTAGGTCTTGACGCAGAATTCCGGGTTGCTGAGCTGCTCGAACCTGCTGGTGTAGGCCACCGTCATGGTCAGCGTTCCCGTGCCGGACACGCTGTCGGGAATGGCCAGCGACAGGCTCTCGTTCGGCGTCCACTGGAACACCACGCGGGTATCGTCCTGCGAGACGATCATCAGCTCCGGTGCGGTCAGGTTGACAGTGACGCCCTGAAATTCGCAGCGGAAGCGGAAGCTGTACTGGGACGAGGGGCGCGTTACCGCGATGGTGTTGGGCGCACCGATGGTGATATCGCCCCAGGACAGCGTGAAATCTTTTTCTGTTACGGCCATGGTGTTATCCTCCGATCCATTTGAATGCCAGGCCATTGCCGCTGTCCATGCGCCAATGGCCGATGCTGATGCTGTCCAGCACGGTGATGTTGGTGATATACAGCCGGTTGTTGGACACATAGGCGATCTCCGTGCTGTCCTGCCAGAAGCTGAGACGCTGGGCGGTGAACACCGCCCGGAAGTTGTTCTGCTCCACCACTTGCTGGCCGTCGATCTCCGTGGTGGTCAGGTTCTGGCCCACCGCCACGCCGTAGACCGGGGCGGGGCCGTCGTAGTAGACGATGCCGGTGCGGATATAGCCCTCCGTGTCCAGCTTATAGGTGGAAAAGGCGGCGTCCACCGCCGCCACGTTGGCGGCCAGATCGCTGCAAAAGCTGTAGTACTGGGTCAGCGCCTCCGGGTTGGCCTCCAGATAGGCGCTGAGCCGCTGCACGTAGGTGCCGAACTGGGAGGAGGCCACGTACTCCGCGCTGAGCCGCGTCTCCAGCTGCTCCATGTTCCGGGACACCTGCTTGGCGGTCTTGACGATCATGGCCCGCAGGTTCTGGAACTGCTCCGCGTTCTCCAGCGCCGCCTTTCCGGCGGCGGACGCCGCGCCGCCGCTCTTTCGCTGCTGGCCGCTGCCGCTTCCGTTGCTGACCGTGCCGCCCTCCAGCGCCGACAGCGCCATGTTCAGCTGCTGGGCCATCTGGAACAGGTAGGAATACTGCTGGGTCAGCTGCTGCTGCACCGACCCGTTGGGGTAGGGCGGCATGAGAAGCTCGCTCATGGCAGGTCACTTCCTTTCTCATACACGGCGCTGACGCTGTAGATCCGGCAGTTGCCGTGCCCCTCCAGCCGCAGCCGCAGCTGGGGACATCGCACCGGCCGCACCGCCAGCAATCCCGCCCGCAGACGCTGCTGACCCTTCAACTCTCCGGCGTACTGCCAGTGCCGCCCCTCGTCATAGCTGACATAGGCCTTCACCCACGCGCCGTACTCCGGAAGCAGCCGCAGCTCAACGCGCTGCAAATACTTCTGCTCCGGCGTGTCCATACCCAAATCGCCGGTCTCGGCGTACCAGTCGATGTCCGTCTCGTCTGCCTCGCTGCCGCCCTGCAGCGCCGTCACGCCGTCCGCCGTCAGGCCGTACAGCACGCCGCCGGACAGGGCGAACTGCTTCACCCGCAGCCCATCCTGCCGGAACCACAGCTTTCGGGCGGTATCGTAGACAAATAGGTGATCCGCACCGTTTCGCCGCGCCGACAGCCAGTAGTGACCCTCTGCCGCCCCGCCCACGGCGCTTTCGTACCGCTCGTCGCCGAAGGCGGCGGATACCAGCTGGGGCATGCTGCCGTCAAAGGCGTATACGCCGCCAGCGCCGTGAAAATACAGCACGCTGTCCACCACCGCCAGAGAGCGTCCGCTGCCCTGCCTCACGCCGGGGCATTGCAGCGACGTAATCTGGTGCGCGCCGGAGGCGCTGATGTACAGCCGCTCCATGCTGTTCTCCTTGAAAAACAGCACCGTGCCCAGATAGACCGCCGCCCCGGTGAACACGCCGTCGCTGCCCCGGTTGGCGGCGTAGCTGTCGGTGGACAGCCCGGCGAAGGTGTTCCAGTTGCGGAAATCCCCCAGTGCGCTGCCGTACACGGCGTTGACGCTCTGGCCGTCCACGATGCCGTACTTGCAGCCCCACAGCCGGTTGCCGCACTCCACCACAAAGTCCATGTCCGGCACATAGCGCCGCACCGTCACGGCGGTGGTCTGCTCCCCCTCAATGGCGGCCACCGTGCCGATGACGATGGCATTGTCGCTGCATTGCAGCAGCGTCCATGTGCCGTCCGCCGCAGCGCCGGTGCAGCCGGAGAGGGTCACGCCGTCCCCAGCGGAGAAGCCCGTTCCGATGCCTGCGGAGCTGAGCTTCAACGCGGCGTCGTCCACCGCCTGCCACATCACGCCGTCATAGCGCATCAGCGCCGCGCCGCTGCCGGTGTCCAGCCACAGGTCGCCGCTTTCGGCGCTGGCGGGAGCCGCCGCCCCGGTGGTATAGCCCTCGTATTCCGTGCCGTCGGCGCGGCACAGGGCGTAGGTGACGGCGCCGGTGGTCTGGATGGCGTTTTCCAGACTGCCCCGGTCGCAGAGGTTCTGGGTGTTGACGTATTTCTTGTCGGGCCAGATCAGCAGATACGCGCCCATGCTGACCAACTGCTTTTCACCGTCCGTCAGCGCCAGATTGATGGCCAGACCGTTGATGTACAGCGTCCTGCCGTCCACCCAGATCAGGCTGTCCTTGGCGGCAAGGCCGTTGGGCTTGTCCAGCGCCGCGATAGTCTTGCGCTTTTCCCGCACCGACAGCGTGGGATAGCCGTCCCCTGTCAGGTTCTCCATCCGGGCAAAGGAGCCCAGCGGCGCACGGCGCCGCGCGTCATAGCCCCCAAACTTGCTGACCGTCACGCGCTGTTGCGCCGGCGCCTTGAATTGTGATAGAAACATGCCGTTCCCCCTTTCTTGCACGGGGCGGGAGGAAACCCCTCCCGCCCCGCCGTGTTAGCATAGCTTTAATGCTCTGACGCCCCGCTCCGGCGCTGTGGTGCGGCATACGTAGTCCCGATAGGTCAAAAGACCGTTGTTCCAGTTGGCGGCGGCGCTGTTGTACCGGGCCATTTCGCCGTTGCAGTAGTGGATCTGCGCCTCCACATAGTGGCGGTACAGCTCGTCGTAGGGAGCCCCCACCGACAGCGCCGAGTTGTCCTCCAGCTCTGCCAGCTTACCCGTCACCCGGCAGACCTCCCGCAGCACGAAGCCCTCCGCCTGCGCCAGCCACCGCAGCTTTTCGCTGTGGGTGTACTGGTTGGGCACCAGCGCGTCCACCTGCTCCAGAACCTGTCCGGCTGTGATGTTCGCCATGGGCATCCCTCCTCAGTCGGCCATTCTGTCCACGTAGCGGCGAGCTTCCTCCTGCATCATGCGGCGGTTTTCCAGCACCTCGCTTACGTAGTCGGGCACGTCCACCTGCGCGCCCTTCATGATCTTCCAGCTGCGGCCGTTGACGGAGACGATCACAAAGTTCTCCTCCTGCTTGCGGCCTCTGGGGATGGTCAGCGCCACCATCCGTTCCGTCATGTCCTGCTTCTTCGCCATATTGCGTTCCTCCTTACGTTAGTTGGATTTATCTTCCGCGGAATAGCTGCTGCCACACTCCACGCGGACGATGTACTCGTCGTACAGGATGGCGGCGGCGTGGATGCCCTTCCAGCCCACGCTGGAGCGCTGATCCAGCGGATCGGCGGTGCCGGAGGAGCCGCGGGGCTTCACGATGACCTCGGTGCCCTCGCTGAGATCGACAACACCGTAAGCGCCCTTGCCTACGAACAGGCAGCCGTACACGGCCAGACCCTCCTTGCCGCCCTCACCGGGATAGATCACCGCGTTGTCCGCCACGGTGACGGCCTCCTCCAGCGTCAGCTGGCTGGCGGTGTTGGATACAACTTTAACGCGCTTGCCGCCGCACAGTACGTAGCGGCCTGCCAGTGCGCCTGCGGCCACGGTGCCGCCGTCGAAGCTGACGGTGGTGGAATTGCTGACGGCGGCGCTGGCAGTCAGGGTGCGGCTGTCGCTGGCCAGATCATCGCCGCGGAAGATCTTGGCCTCGGTGGTCTCCACGAAGCGCACGCCGTGCAGCTCACCGATCTCGCCGGAGAACAGCTCCGTAGCGGCGGCGTACTGGTGAGCGGCCACCCAGTCGGGGTCGTTGCGCAGGTCGAAGGCCACGCTGGGGTGGATGATGCACACGTACTTGCCGTCAAAGGTGGGGGCGTTCATCTTCTTCAGCTCCGTGGCGGCGCGGGCCACCAGCTCAGCGGTCATCACGCAGCTCTTGTCCAGATCGCGGCGGTACAGCACGTCCACCTTCTTGCCATCGGCGTCCTTTCCGGGGGCGTAGATGACGTGAGTGCCCTGCTGGATCTCATTGCGGGTCACGGTGTCCAGCGTCAGACCCATGTTGGCGCCGTGGCGGTCGGTGATCTCCAGCACCACGTCGTCGATGGCGGTCAGATCCAGCATATCGGACACGGTGGTGTAGTCGCCGTACTGGCTCAGCTCCTTGGTGATGTAGCTGACGGTGATGCCGCTGCCGTCGGGGGTCACGCCCTCGGTCAGCGGAGTCAGCGCCTTGTCAAAGGAGCCGAACTTGCGCCACTCCACGGTCTTGCCGCCGCCCACAGGCAGAGGCTTGGTGGCGGCGAACTGGTTGTGCACCAGCGCGGGCTTGGCGTTTTCCAGCAGCTCCATGCCGTAATAGGTTTTCATTTCGGCGCTCAGACTCTGGGTGCCGGTGGTCTGTACGTTGCTGTCAGCGAAGCGCTGCAGATCAAAGGTATGTGTCATTGCCATAGTGATACTCTCCTTACTATAATAATGTAGTGTGAAAAATACGCTGCTCCCCGGCGTCAGGAGCGCCTTACGCCCGAATAGGGGAAGTGCCGTCCGCGGTAGGCCGCGACCCCGCCCGGTACACCGGGCATCTATATGAAAAGCCTGCCCTGCCCACCCCACCGCTAAATGGCAAGGTATCGTCAAACCGTCGTAGGGGCAGACAACTCTGTCCGCCCGTTTTGGAAAATTCCGTGCCTCCGGGCACGGGTCACTTTTGGCCGCTGTTCCAAAAGTGACCAAAAGAACAGCCAGAAACCCAGGTTTCTGGACTTCCTGCACGCTGTACTGATTACGAATCTGCGGCCTTGTACCACGCGTTCACAGAACATGGCTGTTTTCGTTGCGTATGACGTATCGCCTGTCCTTCCTGCGCCGCTGCCGCTCACGCTCTCAACGGTAGAACCCAAAACGTTATTCGGCGTAAGTATCAGCGGTAGCGGCGCGGGAGCAGAGACGATCCCTTTAACCGAAACGAAAAAGGAAATATTACGCGAACGTGTGGCAGGCAGTTACAATGCTGTTTGCACGATAGCGCGCAAGGAAGTGAAGAAACCATCGGTTTCTTCCGGCTCTTTTGGCTACTTTTCCAGCTGTTGGGAAAAGTAGCCCGCCGGAGGCCGTCCTCGCCCCGGAGGGCGAAACGCCCCCTCAAAACCGGATCTTCTCCCCCCGCTGCACCCGTCTCCGGATATCCGCCAGCTGGGCGGAGTCCAGCGCCTTGGGATCAGTGCGGGTCACGGCGCTGCTGCCGTGTCCGCCGTTCTCCGCCACGCGCCTTCCACCGCTGGCGATGGCGCGGCTGCACTGCTCCGCCGCCCGCTTTGCGCCGTAGCGCATGGCCTGCGCCAGCAGCTCGCGGCTGTGCACCACCTCATAGGCGGTGCGGCCGTCCACGCCCGTCGCGATCAGGCGGCCAAAGGCTGGATCGCGCATCTCCCGCTGCCAGTCGAAGCCGCCGTATACCCGGCGGATGTCCTCCGCCTGACGGGCAAGGCGCTCCACGCAGCCGTTTTCAAAGCTGCGCTGCTCCGCCGCCTGACGGCGCAGCGCCTCGTTTTCCTGCCGCAGCGAGCGCAGCCGTCCGTCCAGGATCTTCTGCACCCGCTGCTGAAAGGGCTGCTTGCACCGTCCCTGGATCAGCTCCTCAAATTCGGCGGCGCTGTCCGTCTCCGGTGTGGTCTGGGTCACTTCCTGTTCCTCATGCATGGCTGTCCCTCCTTGTCCGCAGGTCTTTCACCTTCACATAGTCTCCATAATGCTGCTCCAGCAGAAGCACGCCCTGCCGCGCCACCTCCAGAATTTCGCTGTCCCCATCCGTGATAAGAGAGCAGAACCCGTTCCCGAAATAGCCCAGCAGCAGTCTGTCCTGCCGCTCCAGCGCGGCGGCGGTGGCCTCCATCAGAATGCTGACGGCGGCGCACAGAATGTCCTGCCCTCTTGGGCTGCTGCCGCTGTGACCCCGTGCCCACAGGGCGTTATCCTTCAGCGTGACGTGAATCATCGGGGCCGCACCACCTCTCTGGACTGCTGGCGGCTGCGCTCCATGGCGCTGTGGCTCTCCTGCACCGCCTTTCCCGCACTGGCTGCGGCGTTCTGACCGCCGCCCTGCTCCGCCGACAGACTCTCCGCCAGATGGGTGCCCTTCGCCTCGTCCACCACCTGCGCCAGCTGCAAAAGCTGCTGCCGCAGCGCCGCAATCTGCCGGACCTGGGTCTGACCGCCGGAGATCACCCGTGCCAGCTGATTCTTGTTTTTGAACTCCATCAGCTCCAGACACCGCAGCGCCTGATCCGCCAGATCGTCCCGGAAGAAGCCCATCTGGAACAGCTGCAAGGCCAGCTGATTGGCCTCCGCCGTGCGATAGGGGCTCTCCCGCTCCGCGCCGATCTCCAGATCGAACTCCGGCACCCGGTAGGACACGGTCACGCCGTCGTCCATCACTCTGGGCTGCAGGCCGCTGTGGTCATAGCTGACGAACTCCTCCGTCCCCATGGCGCCCAGCAGCCGGAACTGCCGGGGCAGCTCATAGAATTGGCGGATCAGCTCGATGCACAGCGTCACCACGTCGGCAAAGGCCTCGTACCCGTCGTCGATCATGTTGCGGCTCAGCTTGCCGCTGCTCTCCTGCAAGGCGGCGATGGCGGTGCCTGCCGTTACGCCGGAGGCGGTGCCGCCGTTGGCCACGTCCCGGTTGCCTGCCGTCTCCTTCATCTCGCCGATCTTGTTGTTCAGGATCGCCACATACACGCTGTCCAGACTGCCCGCCCGGATGGGCGCGATGGAGTCGCTGCCCAGATTGCCGTTGGTGTGGACAAAGGGCCGCGTCCAGTCGGCGTACTCGTTTTCATTCACCGCGCCGTCGGAGCGGATGAAGAACCGGGGCGTGGCGTTGGCCAGCGTGTTTTTCAGGATGGCCTGATTCATCAGGTCGATCTGCTTCTGGGGGCTCTTGCACAGGTCGATGTAGCCGTAGCCGCAGGGCGTCCCCTCCTCCGGGAACAGCACGTCGAACACGAAGGGGTATTTCCCGTGGTCATACCAGCCCCGCTGGGCCATGCTGGGGCCGCAGGGCACCTGCCCCATCACGGGACGGCCATTTTCGTCCGCGCCCATCAGCTGCGTCTCGGTGGGCTGAACCGTGTCGTTCTCCGTGGCATACAGCACCGTTTCCCCCACGTACTTGCAGTATTGCAGTACCTTTCTGCCCTCCATGTTGGTGTGATAGTACCAGTCCACCACCAGCGACTTGTTGCTGGTGTCCACCGTGTCATCATAGAGATAGCGGCTCAGGGTAAAATTACCCCGCCCCAGCTTGCCCTCCAGCTGGGGATACTCCGCCAGCAGCTTGTCGTTGTCCACCAGCTCCGTGGAGAAGAAGTGGGCGCTGTCCTGAATGTCCGTCACGCCCGGCTCCCAGAACAGGTTCAGCAGATCCATCCGCTTCACGCTGATGTCGCCCAGCCCGCCCAGCTTCGTGCCGTCCCAGAACACGCCGTACACGGCGCAGCCGGACTTCAGCTTGTACCACCAGGCGGAGGAATACGTCCGCTTGAACTGGTTTTTCTTCAGCACCACCGGCAGAATGCGGCTCAGCCGCTGAGCCTCCTGCCGGTCGTCCGGCTCACGGGGCAGCACCGTGGGAGCGGGATAGCAGTCCATGGCGTCGGCGTGCTTGGACAGGATGCAGTTCACCAGCCAGCCGCTGGCGGGCTGGGGGTCGCCGCTGTTGCCGCCCTGCCCCTCCTTTTCCATCTGCTCCCAGTGGCGCAGCTTCCAGAACTGCTCGTTGTCGATGATCCGCTGCTCCAGCCGGGTTTTGCCCTCCTTGTACTTTTTCAGGATGCCGTTGGCTCTGCGCAATTCCTCCGCCCCGATTTTGGGCCGCACCGGAAGCGCGCCGTCCGCCGCCGCCATGGCTGCCGCCGCGTCACGGGCAATGACGGACTGCGCCGTATCGTTGTGTTCCATAAGTACCTCCTTGTCGATGTAGGATGCCGTGGAAGTTCCTCCACGTCCCTGCGGCGTCACGGCGTCAACGTTGCCCTCGGATGGGCAACGCCCGGTAAAAAACTGGTAAATTTTTTGTAACATCTCCAGAACAGGCGGAAAATGCCGCCGTCCGTGTCCCTTTGCAAGCTTGACGGCGGCGGCGTACCGATGTATAATAAACTGATTTATTATCTGTATGGAGGACATGGGGTTATGTGGATCGCGGACGGCTGGCAGGATTATGAATTGCTCTCCTGCGGCGGCGGAGAAAAACTGGAGCGTTGGGGGCGGCAGATTTTGGTGCGGCCCGACCCGCAGGCTATCTGGGAGGCGGACAAGCGCTCGAAGCTGTGGCGGCAGGCCAACGCCCGTTATAGCCGCAGCTCCACCGGCGGCGGCCATTGGGAGAAGAACGACCTGCCCCAGAGCTGGCCCATCCGCTATAAGGAGCTGACCTTTCAGGTCAAGCCCATGAACTTCAAGCATACGGGTCTGTTTCCGGAGCAGGCCGCCAACTGGGACTTTGCCATGAACGCTATCCGTCAGGCAGGACGGCCCATCCGTGTGCTGAACCTGTTTGCCTATACCGGCGGCGCCACCGTAGCCTGCGCCAAGGCGGGTGCCAGCGTCTGCCATGTGGACGCGGCCAAGGGTATGGTGGCGTGGGCGAAAGAGAATGCCAAACTCTCCGGCCTTGCCGACGCGCCCATCCGCTGGATCGTGGACGACTGCGCCAAGTTCGTGGAGCGGGAAATTCGCCGTGGCAAGACCTACGACGCCATCATCATGGATCCTCCCAGCTATGGCCGGGGCCCCTCCGGCGAGGTGTGGAAGCTGGAGGACAGCCTGTATCCCTTCGTGAAGCTGTGCATGCAGGTGCTGTCCGATAAGCCCCTGTTTGTCATCATCAACAGCTATACCACCGGCCTTGCACCCTCTGTGCTGGGCTATATCCTGCACCTGCTGGCCTGCCAGCGCTTCGGCGGCAAGGTCACGTGGGACGAGCTGGGCCTGCCCTGTACCGAGTCCGGCATGGCGCTGCCCTGCGGCGCCACAGGCCGCTGGGTCAGCGAATAACATAAAGGAAACGAGCGCAACTATGTCAACAATGCTGCAAACCGAGCATCTCTCCTTCACCTATCCGGCGGAGGAGGGACAAACCTCCACCGTCGCGCTGGAGGATGTATCGCTGTCCATTGAAAGGGGCAGCTTCGTGGTGGTGCTGGGCCATAACGGCTCCGGCAAATCCACCCTGGCCAAGCATATGAACGCGGTGCTGCTGCCCAGCGGCGGCACGGTGTATGTAGAGGGCATGGACACCAGGGACGAGGCCCTGCTGCTGGAGATCCGCCGCCGCGTGGGCATGGTGTTCCAGAACCCGGATAACCAGATCGTTGCCAACGTGGTGGAGGAGGACGTGGCCTTCGCCCCGGAGAATCTGGGCGTCCCCAGCGAGGAGATTCGCCGCCGCGTGGACGACGCGCTGGCGGCGGTGGGCATGTCGGAATTCACCCGCCATGCACCCCATCTTCTCTCCGGCGGACAGAAGCAGCGGGTAGCCATCGCCGGTGTCATCGCCATGGCCCCGGAGTGTATCGTGCTGGACGAGGCCACCGCCATGCTGGACCCTGCCGGACGGCGCGAGGTGCTCTCCGCCATCCGCACGTTAAATCAAGAGCGGGGCATCACCGTGGTGCTCATCACCCACCATATGGACGAGGCCATGGACGCCGACCGTCTCATCGTCATGAACGACGGCAAGCTGGTGATAGACGGTGCTCCGGCGGAGGTGTTCACCCAGGTGGAAGCGCTCCGCGCCATGGGGCTTGCCGCTCCCGACACGGTGGAGCTGCTGTACGGCCTGCGTCAGGGCGGCATGGACGTGCCGCTGGACGCCCTGACGGTAGACGAGTGCGCCGATGCCATCTGTAAAGCCCTGCGATAACCGCAGTAAACCACATTTATCCGGTGGCCGTGCATTCAAAGTCTCCCTTGTGTAAAGGGAGGTGGCAACGCGAAGCGTTGACGGAGGGATTGTCCGTAGCAGAGAAGCTTACAACCCCTCAGTCAGCCTTACGGCTGACAGCTCCCCTTGCACAGGGGAGCCTTTGAAATGCGGTTTTCAGCAAAATCAATGAAACGAGGAACCCAACATTGGAACCCATCATTCGTGTCGATCATCTGACACATACCTATAGCGCCGGAACGCCTTTCCAGCGCAGCGCCGTCAAGGACATGTCGCTGGATATTCTGCCGGGCGAGTTTCTGGGCGTCATCGGCCATACCGGCAGCGGCAAATCCACCCTCATCCAGCACCTCAACGGCCTTTTGAAGCCCACGGACGGCCACATCTACCTGAACGGGCAGGATATCTGGGCCGACCCCAAGCAGATCCGTCAGGTGCGCTTCCGTGTGGGGCTGGTGTTCCAGTATCCGGAGTACCAGCTTTTCGAGGAGACGGTCTATAAGGACGTGGCCTTCGGCCCCAAAAACATGGGGCTTGACGACGGGGAGATCGACCGCCGTGTCCGCCAGTCGGTGCAGGCCGTAGGTCTCAGCGCCGACGTGCTGGAGAAGTCCCCCTTCGCCCTGTCCGGCGGCCAGAAGCGCCGCGTGGCCATCGCCGGCGTCATGGCCATGGAGCCGGAGGTGCTGATCCTGGACGAGCCCACCGCCGGTCTCGACCCCCGTGGCTGCGAGGATATCCTCTCTCTCCTGCGGGATTACCATACCCAGCGCGGCAGCACCGTGGTGCTGGTCAGCCACAGCATGGAGGAGATCGCCCGCAACGCCCAGCGCATCATTGTGCTGGACAAGGGCGGCGTCCGCATGCAGGGCACGCCTGCGGAGGTGTTCGCCCGGGCCCGTGAGCTGGAAGCCGTGGGCCTTGATGTGCCCCAGGTGACGAAGATCGCCCACGCCCTCCACGAAAAGGGCGTTGCCATCGACCCGGCGGTGTATACGGTGGAGGCGCTGCGGCAGCAGCTTCTCGCCCTGAAAGGGGGCTGCGGCGTATGCTGAAAGATATCACCCTCGGCCAGTATTTCCCCGGTGATACTCTCATCCACCGGCTGGATCCCCGCACCAAGCTGCTGTGCGTGATCCTCTATATCGTGGCGCTGTTCAACGCCAAAAGCGTCCTGACCTACGCCATCGTGGCGGTGGTGCTGACTGCCTGCATCCTGATCTCCAAGGTGCATTATAAGGCCCTGACCCGCGGTCTGAAGCCGGTCTATATCATCGTGGCCTTCACCGCCATCATGAACCTGTTCTTTTCCGGCGGTACGCCGGTGGCGGACGTGTGGCTGCTGCGCCACATCACCTACGAGGGCATCCGCTCCGCCATCGCCATGGTACTGCGGATCGTCATGCTCATCATGGGCACCTTCCTTTTGACCTATACCACCAGCCCCATCAGCCTGACCGACGCGCTGGAGCACCTGCTGTCCCCGCTGAAAAAGCTGAAAATGCCCATCCACGAGCTGGCGATGATGATGTCCATCGCCCTGCGCTTCATCCCCACGCTGATCGAGGAGACGGACAAGATCATGTCCGCCCAGAAGGCCCGGGGCGCGGATTTCGAGTCCGGCAATATCTTCCAGCGGGCCAAGGCGCTGGTACCCATTCTGGTGCCGTTGTTCATCAGCGCCTTCCGCCGTGCCGACGAGCTGGCCACGGCCATGGAGTGCCGCTGCTACCACGGCGGCGAGGGCCGCACCGCCCTCCACGTCCTGCGCTATAAGACCGCCGATTATCTGGCGCTGGTCGCTTTCCTTGCCTTTACCGTGGGCATCATCGTTTTGAAGCACCTGGGACTGTGAGTCAGAGAGACACGGCATTTCGGAAAACGTCCCTACACCCGACCACCGATAATGCGCCGCACCTTTCAAAGGCCCTCTCTGACGAGGGACTGTCACCGAAGGTGACTGGGGGAGAGAACGGCGTTTGTCAGACTTTTTGCGCTTTTGTCTCTCCCTCCGTCTCGCTTACGCTCGCCACCTCAGCTCTGCACGCCCCAGTGTGCGCACTGGGGTGCCTCGTCAGAGGGAGGCAATGAGCCATTACCTCTGCCACCCCACCCCATAAGGAGAACCTATGCGCAATATCGCCCTGACATTGATGTATAACGGCAGCGCCTACCACGGCTGGCAGGTGCAGAAAACGGAGGTCTCCGTGGCCCAGACGCTGGAGCGCGGTCTCAGCATGGTCTGCGGCCACGGCGTGAAGCTGACCGGCTGCGGCCGCACCGACGCCGGTGTCCACGCCGAGCATTACGTGGCCAATTTCCGCACCGATTCCCGCATTCCGCTGGATCGCCTGCCCTTTGCCGTCAATACCCATATCCCGGAGGATATCGCCGTCAAGGCCGCCTTTGAGGTGGCGGACGATTTCAACGCCATCGGCTCCTGTATCAAAAAGGAGTACACCTACCGTATCTATAACTCCCGCATCAAGAACCCGTTCTACGTGAACCGCGCCTATTTCTACCCCAAGAAGCTGGATGAAACGGTGATGGATCGTGCCGCCCGGATGTTCGAGGGCACCCATGATTTCGCCGCCGTCCGCTCCGTGGGCACCAATGTCCGCAGCACGGTGCGCACCATCTACTACTGCCGCGTCACCCGGAATGAGGAGCTGCTGGAGCTGAAGGTATGCGCCGACGGATTTTTGTATAATATGGTACGTGCCATCACCGGCACGGTTCTGTACGCCGCCGAGGGAAAGTTGACGCCGGAGGATATCCCCGTCATTCTCGACAGCGGCAACCGTACTTTGGCGGGACCCACCGCGCCGCCGGGCGGGTTGTATCTGACCCGTGTGTGGTACAATGATGAGCGGCTGGAGCGCTGACATGACCCCAGCCAAAGAAAGGGGAGGGAGAACATGAAAAAAGACACCCAGAGCATCTATGATCTCCCCCAGGGAGATCTTCAGGAGGAGCAGCCCCGCCGTCTGCGGCAGAAGAAAAAGCCCCGCAAGTGGCTGTGGCTGACGCTTATCGTGCTGGTGGTGCTGGGCGCGGTGGCTGCCGCCGTGCTGTGGGACGCCAACAGCTTTGACGGCCTGCGCCGCAGCATCATCTACGCCCGGGCCGAAAAGGACGAGACGGGCTGCGCCAAGCTCTATTACTATGAAAACGACGCCACCAGCCGCTTTGCCGCCATCGACGGCAGTCTGGTGACGGTGGCCGCCAATCAGGTGCGTCTGCTGGACGAGCGCAGTCAGGTGCTGTACCAGAACAGCGTCCGCTTCCTGCACCCTGATCTGGTGTCCGGCGGCGGTGTGGCCGTGGCCTATGACATTGGCGGCACGGCGCTGTACGCGCTGGACAGCAAGGGCCTGCGCTGGCAGCAGGAGACGGAGGGCGAGCTGCTCGCCGTCACCGTCAACCCCCACGGCTATGTGACCGCTGTTTACAACAAGAGCGGCGCGAAGGCCGCCGTCACGGTCTGGGACAGCAACGGCGCGGCGGTGTTTACCTTCCAGTCCGCCCAGCGGTTTGTCATGACCGCCGCCTTGGGACAGGACGACCGCACGCTGGCCGCTGTCACCATGGGGCAGGAGGACGGCAAATTCCAGAGCTTTCTGGTGCTGTACCACACCGACAGCGATAAAATGGTGGCCACCACGCCGGTGGACGGCGGCGTGGCCTACGCGCTGGAGACCCTGCAGCGGGAGTTCTGCGCCGTCACCGAGCAGGGGCTCTACCTGCTGGACAGCGGCGGCGAGCTGAAGGCCTCCTATTCCTACGGCGGGCAGTTCCTGCGCCGCTGCGTGGTGGGGGACGGCGGCTGGGCCGCGCTGCTGCTGAGCCGGTATAAATCCGGCGGCTACGCCAGTCTCATCACTGTGGACGGCGACGGCAACGAGCTGGGCGGCTGCGATATCGACGGCGAGGTGCTGGATATCTCCACCGCCGGCCGCTACGTGGCCGTGCTGTTCAGCGACCGGCTCACCATCTATGACAAGTATCTCACGGAGGTCGCCACCCTGCCGGACGTCAGCGAGGTGCGGGCCGTCCTGATGCGCGCTGACGGCAGCGCCGTTCTGGCGGGGGCTTTCCGGGCGGCGGCGTGCCCGCCGTCGTCGTGGCGTCGCTGTACCTGCCGTAAGGCAAAGGAGTCGGTATGACCATTTCCCTGATCTTTGATATCGCCATCGCGGCGATTTTGCTGCTGTGCCTGATCGTGGGCGGCGTTCGGGGCTTTATCAGCAGCCTTCTGAGCGTGGCGGTCTTCGCGGCGGCCCTGCTGGGCAGCGCCATTCTGGCCAATGCGCTGGCCGATCCCGTCAGCGACTGGCTCACGCCCCGTGTGGAGCAGTACGTGCTGGATCGCCTGACGAACGGCCACGGCGACGAGGCTGTCAGCGCCGCCGCCGCTTCGGATAACGAGGCACTGGCCGGTCTGGTGGATTTCGATGCCATCACCGGCATTGCCAAAAAGGCCATGGACAGCGCCGTGGAGGCCGGAAAGAACATGCTGGAGGGCGCTGTTACCGGCATGATCCGTTCGCTGGCCTACGGCCTGCTGTTTCTGGTGTCATTTCTGGTGCTGACGCTGCTGCTGCGGCTGCTCACCAGTCCGCTGCAGCTGGCGGCCCGCGCTCCGGTGCTGGGCGCGGTGAACCGTCTGGCGGGAGCGGCGCTGGGCCTGTGTCTCGGCGTGCTGGCTATGTTCGCCGCCGCCAGCGTCCTGCAATGGACGGGGCTGGTGGACGCCGCCACGCTGCGCGATACGTACCTGCTGAAATATTTCACCCAGCACAGCCCCATGGATATCATCGCCATGCTGGGGTGAGCAGGACGTTTCGCGCGTGATACGGCGGGCGGCCGCAAAGGCCGCCCGTGCGAAAACTCTTCCGGTGACGCACCTGTAGGGGCCGACGACTCTGTCGGCCCTATCGGAGATCGTATCGCCATCGTAAGGGCGGACAGAGTCGTCCGCCCCTACGGATGATCACCGAACCTATTGCGATCAGCGCGAAAATCACCCGAAAAACCGCAATCTATTGGCCACGGGCGCGAAGCGCTCACGCCAGTTTCTAATTGGAGGAACCATATGCAGCCTACTCTTTGTTCAAGATGCAAGAAAAACGTGGCGGTGGTGTTTATCTCCCGCCTCAACGAAAAGAACGAGCAGGTCAACGAAGGCCTGTGCCTCAAGTGCGCCGCCCAGCTGGGTCTGCCCCAGGTGGACGAGATGATGAAGCGCATGGGCATTACCCCGGAGGATCTGGACAACATCTCCAATGAGATGATGCAGGCCTTCGGCGGCGCGGAGGAGCTGCCGGAGACCGACGACGGCGACGAGGACGACGAGGAGAGCGGCAAGACCGCCACCTTCCCGTTCCTGAACCGCCTGTTCGGCAACAACGGCAATCTCCCCGCCCAGCCCCAGCAGCCCTCCGGCGAGGGCAATGCCGCCCCCAACAACGGCGGCCGCAAGACCGAGAAAAAGCGGAAGTTTCTGGATAACTACTGCATCAACCTCTCCCAGCGGGCCCGCCAGGGCAAGCTGGACGCCGTCATCGGCCGTGAGCAGGAGATCGAGCGGGTGGTGCAGATTTTGAACCGCCGCCAGAAGAACAACCCCTGCCTTATCGGCGAGCCGGGCGTGGGCAAGACCGCCATTGCCGAGGGTCTGGCCCAGCGCATTGCCGCCGGGGAGGTGCCCTTCAAGCTGCGGGACAAGGAGGTCTATCTCCTTGACCTGACGGCGCTGGTGGCGGGCACCCAGTTCCGCGGCCAGTTCGAGAGCCGCATGAAGGGTCTGATCGAAGAAATTCGCAAGGCCGGGAATATCATTCTGGTCATTGACGAGGTACACAACATCGTGGGCGCGGGCGATGCCGAGGGCAGCATGAACGCCGCCAATATCCTCAAGCCCGCTCTCAGCCGGGGCGAGATTCAGGTGATCGGCGCCACCACCTTTAACGAGTATCGCAAGCACATTGAAAAGGACACCGCACTGGAGCGCCGCTTCCAGCCGGTGACGGTCAACGAGCCCAATATCGAGGACACCCTGAAAATTCTGCGGGGCATCGCCCATTACTACGAGCAGTTCCACGGCGTTTCCATTCCCGACGGCGTGCTGCGTCAGGCGGTGTCCCTGTCCGAGCGGTATATCACCGATCGGTATCTGCCCGACAAGGCCATCGACCTGATCGACGAGGCCTGCTCCGACATGAACCTCCACGACGCGGATATCAACCGCCGCATGGAGCTGGAAAAGCAGCTGGCCACCATCGCCACTGAGCTGGAGACCCTTTCCTCCGAAGCGCCGGAGGAGGAGCAGACCCCCGAGCAGATGGATCAGCGCTACGCCCGCATCGCCCAGCTGCGCAGCGAGCAGATTCGTTTCCAGCAGGAGCTGGAGACCATCAAGGCCAAGGGAACGCCCACGCTGACCATGGACAACATCGCCCGCGTCATCGAAATGTGGACGAAAATTCCCGCCAGCAAGATCAAGGAGGAGGAATTCCAGCGGCTGAGCCAGCTGGAGACGCGCCTGAAGAAGCACATTGTGGGACAGGACGAGGCCGTGGCCGCCGTGGCCGCCGCCATCCGCCGCAACCGCGTGGGCATCAGCCCCAAGCATAAGCCTGTCAGCTTCATCTTCGTGGGCAGCACCGGCGTGGGCAAGACCGAGCTGGTGAAGCAGCTGGCCGACGACCTATTCAACGCGCCGGAGAGTCTGATCCGTCTGGATATGTCCGAATTCATGGAGAAGCACTCCGTGTCCCGCATCGTGGGCAGCCCTCCCGGCTACGTGGGCTATGACGAGGCGGGTCAGCTGACGGAGAAGATCCGCCGCAAGCCCTACTCCGTGGTGCTGTTCGACGAGATCGAAAAGGCCCACCCCGATGTGCTGAACGTCCTGCTGCAAATTCTGGACGACGGTCAGATCACCGACGCCCACGGCCGCAAGGTGAATTTCGAGAATACCGTCATCGTCATGACCTCCAACGCCGGCTCCGACAAGGCTGCCGGTTCGGTAGGCTTTGATAAATCCGCCGGCGACCAGGGCAAGGAGCGGGTCATGAAGGCGCTGCGGGAGTTCCTGCGGCCTGAGTTCATCAACCGCGTGGACGAGGTCATCTACTTCCACCAGCTGACCGAGGAGAACTTCCGGGATATCGCCCGCATTATGCTGGACGAACTGAAAACATCCCTGGCTGACAAGGGCTTCGGTTTCATGTATGACGATTCCGTGGTGGACGTGCTGGTGAAGAAGTCCTATTCCGCCGCCTACGGCGCCCGGAACCTCCGCCGCTGCATCCAGAAGGAGCTGGAGGATCCCATGGCCAATCTTATCATCGATGCCTTCGAGAACCCCATCACCCAGCTGAAAGCCACCACCGAGGACGGCCAGATCAAGCTCTACAGCCTGTAAGGCCGCAATAGGGAGGGAGAGAACCGTGAAGCTGTTCCGGAAGAATATCGAGCCCCGCTGTGCCTACTGCGCACGGGGCGCCCGCATTGACGACGGCCATGTGGCCTGCGTCAAGCGGGGCGTGGTGGCGGACACGGACAAATGTCCCGCGTTCCGCTACGATCCCCTGCGCCGCATGCCGTCCCGGCCTGCGGAGTTGAATACGTCCCGGCTGTCGCCGGAGGATTTTCAGGTCTGACGGCCTGCACAGGAGAAGGAGGGAGCGCCATGTCCGTTTCTACCGTTCACGCCGTGTATTTCAGCGGTACCGGCACCACGGAAAAGACCGTCCGCCGCATTGCCCGCCGTCTGGCGGACAAGCTGGGCGCGGCCTATGCCGAGTACAGCTATACCCTGCCCGACGCCCGAAAGCGGGAACTGACCGTCCCGGCGGGCGATCTGGCGGTGGTGGGCTGCCCCACCTACGCGGGCCGCGTGCCCAATCTGCTGATGCCCTACCTGCGGGACATGGTGCACGGCGCGGGAGCGCTGGCCGTCCCCGTGGCGCTGTTCGGCAACCGAAATTATGACGACGCCCTGATGGAGCTGTCGAAGCTGCTGACCGCCGACGGCTTTACCTGCGTGGCAGGCGCGGCCTTTGTAGGAGAGCACAGCTTTTCCCGCACACTGGGCGCCGGTCGTCCCAACGACGCCGATATGGCGGAGATGGACGATTTTGCCGACCGCATCGCCGCCCGTCTGGCGGCGGGGGATACCGCGCCCGTCACCGTAGGCGGCTGCGACCCCATCCGACCCTACTATACGCCCCGTGACCGCCACGGGAACCCCATCAATATTTTGAAGGTAAAGCCCAAGACAGACATGACCAAATGCGGCAATTGCGGCTGGTGCGCCGCCCATTGCCCCATGGGCAGCATCGACCCCGATGATCCGTCGCAGGTGCCCGGCACCTGCATCAAGTGCTGCGCCTGCGTCAAGGGCTGCCCCACCGGAGCCAAATACTACGACGATCCCGGCTATCTCTACCACAAGAGCGAGCTGGAGGAGGTCTATGCCCGTCCGGCGGAAAACGCATTATTTGTATAAAGGAACCAATCATGAACTACCCCTACTTACTATTCGACGCGGATAATACCCTGTTCAACTTCGACCGGGCCAATCAGGAGGCCTTTCACGCCGTCTGCCGCCAGTTCGATATCCCCGACAGCGACGAGACGTTTGCACTCTACGAGCGCTGTAATAACGAAATGTGGGCGGCCTTTGACCGGGGCGAGTGTACCAAGGAGTTTCTGGTGGTGCAGCGCTTCCGTAATTTCCTGTCTGCCATGGGGCTTGACCGGGACGCCGAGGGCTGCAACGCCCTGCATCTCCATACCCTGAGCCAGTGCGCCTTCATGCTGCCCTACGCGGAGGAGGTGTGCCACACCCTCGCCCGCAGCCATAAGCTGTATCTTGTTACCAACGCGGTGGCCTCTGTCCAGCGGGGCCGTCTGGCGAAAAGCCCCATCGTTCCCGATATCACCGCCGCCTTTATCAGCGAGGAGGCGGGTGCCGCCAAGCCGTCGGCGGCGTATTTTGACTATGTGTTCGCCCGCATCGACGGCATCACCAGGGAGAATTGCCTTGTCATCGGTGACAGCATCTCCAGCGATATCCGGGGCGCCAACAACTACGGCCTGCCCTGCTGCTGGTACAATCCCCGCCACACGCCCCGCCCCGATGGCCTGCGCATCGACTACGAGATCGACGACCTGCGGGCACTGTGTGATATTGTATAAAATAAAAACGGATGCAAGCGAAAGCTTGCATCCTTTGTTTCGGCCTGTCAAAAAGCTGGTCGGTGGCGCAGAATGCCACGTAGGGGCCGACGACTCTGTTGGCCCTGTCGGAAATGGTACGGTCATCGTTAGGGGCGGACAGAGTCGTCCGCCCCTACAGAATTCCTATCGGTAAACGCAAAGGCCTGTTACTGCTCCTCGCCAAAATCCGCTCTGTATGCCGCGGCCAGCTTCTCCGGCCAGTCGCCGATGGGCTTCAGCACGCCGGTGAAGAACCGCAGCGTAGCGGGCTCGTGGACGAACCGCAGGCCGCCCACCAGCTCACGGTGGTCAAACAGCCACTTCACCCGGTCGATGACGTACTCCGTCTGGGACAGGGTGAACACGCGGCGGGGGAAGGCCAGCCGCAGCAGCTCCCAGCTGGCGATGCGCTCGGTGCCGTCCGGCTCACGCTCCTCGGACAGCGTGCCCCGCTCCATGCCGCGAATACCGCCGCAGATGTACAGGGCGCAGGACAGGGCGCAGGCGGAGTACTGGCTCTGGGGCACGTGGGGCAGGAATTCCTTCACGTCGATGTGAGCGCCCAGACCGCCGCCGGGGGTGATCACCGGCACGCCGTGCTCGTCCAGCCGCTTCACGCAGTAGTCGATGAACAGGGGCCCCTGAGAGATCACGTCCATGTCCATGGTCTCCTCAAAGCCCACCGTCATGGCCTCCATCTCCTTCACGGACATGCCGCCGTAGGTGAGGAAGCCCTCAAACATGGGGATCAGATCCTCCATGGAGTGGAACAGCTCCTTGTCCCGCACCAGGATGGCGCCGCCCCGGGCAAAGCCGAACTTCCGGGCGGAGAAGTAGATAATGTCGAACAGGTCGGCGATCATCCGGGTGATCTCCCGGATGGACTTGTCCTCCATCCCCGGCTCACGGGTCTTGATGAAGTACAGGTTATCCTGCAAAAGCGAGGCGTCCAGCACCGTCAGCAGGCTGTGACGATGGCAGATGGCGGTGGCCGCCTTCATGTTGGCGTAAGAGATGGGCTGACCGCCGATCAGGTTGGTGCCGGCCTCCAGACGGACGAAGGGGATGTTCTCCGGGGTCTCCCGCTGGATGCAGGCCGCCAGCGCGTCCAGATCGATGTCGCCCTTGAAAGGCAGGTCACTGCGGCTCTCCAGACCCTCCTTCTTCACCAGCTCTTCCACGCGGCCGCCCAGACGGGTGATGTGAGCCTTGGCAGTGGTGAAGTGGTAGTTCATGATAACGCAGCTGCCGGGCTTGACAAACCGGGTGGCCAGAATGTTCTCGCAGGCCCGGCCCTGATGGGCGGGCAGGCAGTTCTCGATGCCGAACAGCTCCTGCAATTTCGCCTGCATCTTGTAAAAGGTCTCCGATCCGGCGTAGGCGTCGTCCGCTGTCAGCATGGCGGCCTGCTGCCGGTCGGACATGGCGTTCACGCCGGAGTCCGTCAGCATGTCCAGAAAGATATCCTTGTTGTGCAGCTGGAAGGTGTTGAACCCGGCCTCCTGCATCATTTGCAGCCGCTGCTCCGTGGGCAGCAGGTGCAGCTGCTGGACGATCTTCACCTTGTGCATCTCCATGGGGATGGGTTCGTGCTTGTAAAATGTAATGGCGGGCATAATGCGCTCCTCCTTGGTTAAAATAGTAGTTGCTGCGTTTCTGCCGCCGCAGCATCGGCGTGTATCACAGTGTTGATCGATCGTCCCGCCGCCGCGGGTATCGCTTTGTGTCAATGTGGATTGTCATATGTCTCGCTCCTCCGCGTAAGTTGCAATAAAAAAACGCCCTCCATGTCCCAAAAGGACACAGAGGACGAGTTTGACCCGTGGTACCACCTCAGTTTACCGCCTGCGCGGCCTCATAGGATACAGCCATTTGAAGCATGGTGATATATCCGCAGCGCGATATCGGGCGCACCCGGCACCGCCTACCACTCACAAGGAGCTTCGGGGCGCGGCTCAGGACGGTAATTGGGACGCTGTATCTCCGCAGCCTTGCACCACCGGCTGCTCTCTGAAGAAGATCGCCACAGCATCTTACTGAATGTCCATCATCGCTGTTGAACTTTGTTGGCGATACTTTACTACTTTGTGGGGCGAAAGTAAATAGGAAAAATCGCCAAGATATGCGGCTTTTCACAAGCACCGCTTGTGCAAACCGGCGAGCTTCACTGAAAACAATCATAAGAACAACTTATGCATCTCCGGCTGCTATTAAAGGTGGAAAAATTCGGTAAAAAAGCGTTGACAACAGCGTAAAGGTGTGGTAATCTAACCTAGCTGTCCGCGAGAGACAGCAGTCCGGTCGAAATCGGGACAACGAAAAACATCGAAAAAAGATGAAAAAGTAGTTGACAAGATGGCTGACATGTGATATAGTAATGACTGTTCCGCGGTTGTGGAGCGTGTACCTTGTAAATTAAACAACGAACGAAACGAAAAGCACCAGACGGGAGCGCATCGAAAGATGTGCAACTGAAGCTTGCCTTGAACGGGTTAAGTCAATTACCGTGAGAGGTAAGGATAAAAAGTTTTTGAAGCTATGACAAATAGCTCTGTAAAGATTAGCTCAGCAGAAATGCTGTGTTGATACAATTTATAGAGAGTTTGATCCTGGCTCAGGACGAACGCTGGCGGCGTGCTTAACACATGCAAG
>OGPK01000257.1_pt1 | contig 60551 bp, 57 predicted proteins | sample 1552921 | NCBI WGS metagenome assembly OGPK01 (sample SAMEA2580264, study PRJEB22360) | human gut metagenome | biome: human gut; feature: human-associated habitat; material: faeces | place: Denmark | collected 2008/2010 | reverse complement strand
TTTGTAGTTAAAAAATGCCGTATTTATGCGGCTTGTGGCGTTTCGCAAACGCCTATTATTTTTTGAAAAAGGGAGTGATGTTTATGGTTACATAATTGTTATTTTGAAAAAAAAGTGATAAAATATCCTTACACCAGAAAGGATTCCCTCAAAGGGTAAAGCAGAGGGAGTCCATAGGACCTTTCTGCATCTGGAATATAACAGAAAGGCTCGTAAAGAAAGGAGGAACTTATATGGCAACGTCATCAATCACAAAAGAATTCGTTATAAAAGACGATAAAACCTGTGATCGTCTTATTAAAGCCATGGAAAATCCTGTAAGATTAGAAGATGTATTTACTATTCATCAAAATGTTTCTGCCAATTACGAGAAAGGCAGAGAGCTATTAAGGAAATATATCCGTTAAGGGAACTATTAAAAGAAGGCGAAGAAAAAGTTCAGAAACTACTGAGTAGTTTTAAAAATTCGTTAGATTCTGATATTGAAATATTCTTAAAAGAGAAAGCTATCGATTTCGAAAAAAGAGGATGGGCTTCGATATACTTGCTTGTAGACTGTGACAAAACAGAGCGGACAGGTGAAATGAATATCGAAGGATATTTCAGTCTGTCCAACAGAGTGATACGAATATCTTCCCAGGTATCTAAATCAAAAAAGAAAAAATTGTGTAATGGAATCAAAAGCGATGATGAATATATGCATTTTATTCTGATCGGACAGCTTGGAAAGTATATCGACACTGAAAACTCTGTTTACGGGAACACATCCATGAAGGAGCTATTAGATTTTGCTTCATCAATCATATATGAGGTGAAAAACCGGATTGTGTGTTCAAATATACTGTTGGAATGCAGAAAGCCATCAGGAAAAGACGATACAGGACGAATAAAGTTGCATCAGATGTACCAAGATCTGGGATTTCAATATTTGCAGGAAAGTGATGGACTAATTCAGTACTATTTCAGAATCAAGTAACCATACACAGTTGGAAAAGGTTTGGGGAATCCAGACCTTTTTCTTTATAATGAAAATAGAGGTAAGAATATATGACTCTTGAACTTTTGCTGAAGGAAGAACACCGCAAGGGTGAAAGAAATAAAGTATGTGATATAGCGCGAAAAATGCTGGAATACGGGGAGATACCAGAAAAAATAGAACTATACACGGGTCTTTCATCATCTGAAATTCATAGATTACAAGAAACTCTTTTGTGATCGCTTAATCAATTCCCTACTTTCATTTTTTCTAAAGGCCCAATGTCGTATCCGAATTCCAAGATGATTCTCTGGCGAATTTCATCATTACCGCCGGTTGCAATAATTGCCTTTTCCAATCTGTTTGTATAGTCTATAGCATAATCAGGATATTTCAGGAATACGTCCATAGCGATGTTTTCCAGCTCCGGTCCAATCTCCAGCCGCCGCAGCTGAATGTAATTGAAGAGTTCCTGAGTCATGAGTTCCGGATCAGACAGAGCAGTCCAGACATCTTCCCGCAGATATTGTATTCCGGCAAACAGATCATTCAATTTTTGCTGCTGTTCTGAAGTCAAACTATCAAAATCTAATGTAGTATCTATATTCATAATATTTCCTCTGTGTGTAGGATGTTGCAGTAGATAAACTACAGCTTATATTTCCATTATAAGTTGGGTATCCTGTTATTGCAATCAAAAAATACCATATAACAGGAATGTAATTACACATGGAAGAATTAGACTACGGATACATAAAAATTAAACTAGATGATCTCATTGAGAAACAGGGTATCAGCAAAAACAAATTAGCGCATCGGGCAGAAATGCAGCGAACGCAGCTGAATCAATATTGTAAAGGGACTGTTACCAGATTAGATACTGCAGTGTTAGCACGATTATGCAATGCATTGGGCTGTCAGGTGGCGGATCTATTAGAATATATTCCACCGAAAGAAGATAAATAATACTCCATAGAATAATAAAAAGGCTACGTGACTTTCGTAGCCTTTTTTGTTAAATATGAAAATCAAAATCTTGACAGCTTATCAAGCGGTAATTTGGAACCATACATGCATCAAGTGCTTCATGTAAATGTTCTTTTTCGTTTTCATCATAATAAGTCACATCTACCTGATCTAATCTTTCTGATTCTTGTAATTCTGTAATGCGTACCAGGATATGCTCATCGATAATTCCTCCAAATGCAGCTTTTTGGTATTTGGGATATTTTTCCTGGAGCTGACTAATATAGCCAGATTTTTTAAATCCCATACCATAAATCAGCATATTGTCCATTTTCAAATCTGAGTCAAAAAAGAAATTAAAATCAAAGTAAGAAGAACAGTCGTAGTAAGCACGTAATTTTCGTATATGGTTTAGTTTTCCAATACCGTTATGTCCCCATATATATTTATAGTAACAATCTTCTTCATCATTATAAGTATGGAATATAATATCATTATAGTCTTTAATATGCGAAAGAAAACGTCCATGAAGATGTTGCGGATGCAAAGAATCAGCAAATAGGTCAAAATTAGTTGTATAGCAGTATCCTGGCTCCGTAATTATTTCTGCTACCTGCTGGTAAAATTTATTTATCCTATTATTTAAGCGCTGATATTCTAAATATTCTGCCAAAATAATCCACCAGGCATTGTAAAATAGTGGAAAAACCGCCTTTACCCTTTTAAGTAAGTCATCTTTTTTATCAAATAGTGTTGCACCTAAAAAGTATTCGAGATCAGATGAATAGGTTTGGAAATAAATGTTTAAATCATCTTTGATCATTTCAAATTTCTGATGCTTATATTTGTCTTTTCCATACATTGCAGTATATAATTTATTTTCTTCTCTTTGAGATATACCCCCTTTGATCCATTCCTTTAAAAATGAATCGATGGATAAAAGATAGCACTTATTTTCAGGTATGTATGGCTTCAGCTGATACAATAGATTGAGAGTTAGGCCGTTTCCAAATAATAACGAATTGTATTTCAAATAAACATCTCCTTTGTTAATTCTGTACGTCGTTGCGTCCAGCATAGTAAATAAGACTTTCCATACGTTCCTGACGGGATAAAATGCAGGCAATATAATCATCTATTACACGGCGGACAGTATGTGGCATATGTAGAGCATCATAGCGGCTTTCCAATTCAAGGAGGTCCGCATTATCCTGTGCGATATCCGGTTCCATATTGATTTTTTTCATGCTGTGCTTTCTGACAGCTTCTGTTTCAGCACATACCGTGCGTTCTGTAGTATCCAATATAATTTCCTCATTCTTTCCATTTTGATAATCATAGAATACTATACATAGGCATCGACAACAACAAAAATCGTTCGCCGGAGTTCGACGGTCTTCGACAAAAAGGAGATCCCGAAAAAAGAATCTCTTTTTACCTAGCGTAACGGACAATCAGATATTTTTATATTTTGAGCCAATTTATCATAACCTAAGTGTCTGCAATAATTTTCCAGGTCTCTTTTGCTTTGAAGCGAACGAGGTCCGATGATAATTGAACTGATAATATCTTCCATTTTCATCTTTTCTTCCTCTAAGAGTTTGTTCAAATTTAAAACGTATACTTCTTTTATTATGTTGAATGTTTTGTATGAAATATGCGGGTCATCATCCATTATAAAATATGGTGCAATCCGGACTTCTTTTTCAGAAACAAAAGATGGATGCTTATGAACAAAACCACATAGGACCAGATTGTCAATGAACCCGTCTAAGTTGGAAAAACCTCCTAAATTCTCAGTTTTAATATAAGAAGATAATAATTTGTATAATTCATGATCCCTGGTTTCCTGCGTGTAATACTGCTTTCCCATAGTCACTCCATGATAATACAGTAAATTATGTAAAGCTTCTGTATTGAACTCTATTGCAACCCCCCGTCCATAATCTGCATAACGGTCCCATTGGGCAGCATCATTCAATGCCTGGGATAAACAGAACATAAAAAGATGTTTTTGTGATGTTCTGTCATATATTTCTTTAAATATTTTATCAACATCACATTTGGGTTTTATATTGTTTTGGGTAAGACCGTTCTCAATGTTCTGCTTCAGGTTATCAATAAACCCAATCACTTCTTTTGCATCATTCACATTCGTTGCGCTGCCAAACCAAATTTCTTTTTTATTTAAAATTCCATCCAAGGCTGGAAAAGAAGTGTAATGCCATAAAGATTTGCCAATATTTTGAACAAACATATCCGTAGATTTTTTACGATTTTGAATTTCTGTTGAACTGTAATCCATATATAAAATCCTTTCTGCTCTTATGAGCGCTGATTAATGATTATGATTACAGAATACTATATGTAACATCTGCTGACAATAAAGAATATTTTGTATTGTTTTGTATTGCTTATTCAATGCAAAATAATGTATAATAGTGAAATAAATACAAAGAAACCCAAATACACAAAAAAGACATTGCTGGAATATCTTAATGAACTGATGAGGAGAAACACCGAAGAAATCCAGTATAATGTACCGGAATTATTTATTGATGAAGGAGAAAAATGAAATGGCGAACTTTTATGAAACCGTGCTGACTGTATTGAAATCGGACGAGAGGTTTGTGGCTGAAGATGGAACTTTTTTGCGTAATGCTGTTTATGAGGCTGCAATGAAGATGGATAAAGATCTTATTCACCTTCTTCTGGCAAATGATGAGACCAGTACTCGCTTTTTTGTAGAAGTCGATGGCGTAAAAGTCTTTGATAAGATGGAATTTGCCTGGGTGATTAATAATCGACAATTCCTGCCGGATAGTTATACACGGTTTAAGAATAAAATTGGGCTTGTCGATGAAACTGACACACTAATTTCTACTTCTGGTAAGGTTGAACTCATTTTTCCTTATAAGGATTGTGTGCTTGAGGGTGGGCAATCGCAAGAAGATCAGAAAAGGCAAGAAATATTTTATAATGAAACACTTGCACCAGATGAATTGGATAGACTGTTATATCCTAAAGTATTATCTAATATTGCTTTGTATAATGCAGAAGGAAAGCATAGTGTAAAAGAAATTAAGGAAAATGACAATTTAATTCTAAAAGGGAATAATCTTCTTGCATTAGCAACGCTTTTAAAAAGATACGAAGGAACAGTAAAGTGTATTTATATAGATCCACCATATTATTTTCGACATACCAGTGCAACCGATACTTTCAAATATAATTCAAATTTCCAATTGTCAACATGGCTTGTTTTTATGAAAAATCGTCTTGCACTTGCTAAGGATATGCTTTGCAGTGGCGGAACTATTTGGATTAATATCAGTGAAGATGGAATGCATTATCTTAAGGTTTTGGCTGATGACATTTTTGGTGCAGAGCATTTTGTTGGGACTGTTCCACGACGAACCAGAAGTGGAAAATCGGATGTTCCATTTAATTTTTCTCAAGATTTCGATTGGTTATTAATTTACACCAATGTACCAGATAATCAAGATGTAATAGGTAGAACTGTAGAACGTCAGTATTATGAAACAGATGATTATCCAGGAAGACCATGGAGGCTTGCAGATCTAACCTCTCAACAGCCAGCAAGCAAACGCCCTAATTCTTATTTTACAATGGTTGATCCTAAAACTGGAAAAGAATACCCTGCAAGTGAAAAAAGAACTTGGGCTGTAACAAAAGATACTTTTGAGTATTATTACAACCAAGGAGCCATTGTGTTTCCTGATGATTATGATTTTTTGAATATATCCAAGCCTTATTCCCGTAAATTCAAGGAAGACGATGATAAAAATGGTAAATTAAGCGCTGTAATATCTGATTTTCAGATGCAATCTTTTTTGCAGGATGTTTTAAATGGTTCAAAAAATGCAGATGGAAATTCACAAATTGATAAGCTATTTGGTAGAGACGAATTTGATTATGCAAAACCGGAAAATTTGATTAAGGCAATATTAGAAGTTGCTTCATCCGAAAATGATTTAATTATGGACTTTTTTCTTGGTTCTGGAACCACAGCTGCGGTAGCCCATAAAATGGGAAGAAGATATATTGGAGTAGAGCAACTGGATTATATTGATACGCTTGTAGTTGAAAGATTGAAAAAGGTTATTAATGGAGAAAAAGGTGGGATTTCTGAAGCTGTTAATTGGCAAGGTGGAGGTTCCTTTGTTTACTGTGAATTGGCAAAATTGAACCAGATAATTGTGGAAGAAATTGAAGAGGCTACTGATGATGCCGCTTTATCTGCTATTTATAGCAGAATGATAAAATCAGGCTTTATCAGCTACAAGGTAAATCCGATTGATATTAATGCGGCTGCTGATGATTATAATGCATTATCCCTAAATGACAAAAAAAGATTCTTGATGGAGACTTTGGACAAGAATCTCTTATATGTAAACTATTGTGATATCGATTGAAGGTATTCCAGGATTATCGTCTTGGAATTAAACCTGTTGTTTTGTTTAAGGCTGCAAAAATTGCCGATAGTAAGGATTTTATGTCTAAGTTTATTGAAGTGGTGAAAAAGTTGACAGGAACACAGCTGAAAAACCTTTCTACTACTGTTAACAATGATGTCATGCATAGAGCTTTTTCTTACTTTTCTAATAATGGTATTTCTTTTGATACACTTGCAGCAGAACTTCGTGATGATTTTTCCGAAGAACATTGCGTTTCTGTAAATGATGATAAGGACGCCATACAAAAACAGCTCCTTTTGAATTCACTTGAAGATGCGAATAATCCTTATCGGGCAATTTTTGAAGTAAAGAAGCTTGATGAAGGTTGGGATGTTTTGAATCTGTTTGATATCGTCCGTCTTTATGAAACAAGACAGTCTAGCGGTAAAAAGATATCTCCTGTTACTATAGCGGAAGCACAGCTAATTGGACGTGGTGCAAGATATTGTCCGTTTCAGATTAACGATGAGCAACCGAAGTTTCAGAGAAAATATGATGATGATGTAGATAATGAGATGCGTGTCTGTGAGACACTCTATTATCATTGTCAAAATGATCATCGCTATGTGACGGAATTACATAATGCTTTGCGTGAGATTGGACTGGACACTGACAAAATCGTTCAGCGTGAATATATCCTTAAGGATGAATTCAAAAATACCGATTTGTATCGGCAGGGATTGATTTTCTTAAATGACAGAGAAGTAAAAGACAGAAAGGATGTGCATGGTCTTACTCCAACTGTCCGGGATGGCATTTACCGATTTCAAGTAGCAACAGGAGCCTCTGGCATAGACTCTGTTATGAGCGAAACAACACAGGGAACAGATCGAGTTTTCGATTTAAAAACAGTGCATATGACAATCGGAGAAATAGCAGATATCAATTATGCAGTTGTTAATAAAGCACTCATGAAATATCCGATTTTCAAATTCAACACGTTACACTCTTATTTTCCAAATGTAGTATCTACAAGACAATTTATTACAGATAGTGAATATCTTGGGGCTGTTCGTATAGATATTCAGAGTAAAGATGAGAGCCTTTCAATGGAAACGCTTTACGGAGCCGTTTTCTATGTCCTCGGGAAAATTGCTAGTTCCATTTCTGGCATCGAGGAAACATACCGTGGAACAAAGACATTCAATGCAAGAAAAATTCGAGATGTTTTTCGGAATAAAACAGTCAATTACACAGATCCTCATGATGGTGGAATTGGAATATCACAGAATGATTCATCAGTGAAAGGCGAATGGAAAATCGATCTTACTACAGAAGATTGGTTTGTTTATACCGACAACTATGGAACATCGGAAGAAAAAGCCTTCGTTGCTTATTTCCGTGGATATGTTGCTGAGTTAAGAAAGGTGTACGATCGCATCTATCTTATCAGGAATGAGCGAGAATTCCATATTTATTCGTTTGAAGATGGAGAACGGTTTGAGCCAGACTATGTTCTTTTCCTGCAAAGCGACAAAACAGATGGATTTGAGCAACTCCAGATTTTTATTGAACCGAAAGGCTCACAACTTCTCGAAAAAGATGCTTGGAAAGAAAGATTCTTGCTTCAATTAAAAACGGAGGCTGTCCCTGCCACCATTTTTGTAGATGATAATGATTATAAGATATGGGGACTACATTTCTTCAATCAGGAAAGTCGCATGAAGGAGTTTGATTCTGAGCTTGCGGCTTTGAGTGGAAAGTAGATCTTTCAGTTATTACATACTTTTTAGGATTCTGAGCGGGAATTCCCTAAATATATAAAAGAGCGTAAAGCAGACTACAGAGAGGAAGGATGACACGATGCCCAGACCAAAAAAAGACAATCATCCTCTTTCCATGAGGATAGACAAAAATATATACGAACGTTTGAACCAGTATTGTGAAGATTCTGGACAGACAAAAACAATGGCCATTGAAAGAGCTTTAGTCTCCTATATGGATGATTATTACCAACAGCAAGATGAACTAAAAAAACTGAAATGATAGAATGCCAGCCGGACAAAAACAAGGCTGGCGTTTTTTATATGTCATATACGGCATATATTTTATGCCACATATGGCATTTTATTTTGTATTATGCCGGATGTGACATTTTACGATTGCAATAATTCCATTTCTGACATTGATGAAAGAAATAGCCATCGCTGCGGATGGCTATTTTTCAAGATTTGCTCTGTTTTTTTCTGTATCTTAATTCGTAGCTGTAAGCTCGCTTTATGAAGCGAGACACTGCAGATTGTGGTGTGAATTTCCAAGTATCCCACATATTTTTTCGTATTTTTTTCTGTGGTGGCGTTATATTTGCCGGTTTTAGACTCGAAAGAAAAATATATGCAAAACGATGGGGTTCATATCCTCTTGATTTTGCAAATTTACGCAGTTCGTCCTCCAAATGAATAGGAAATAGGCTGCGAAATTCCGGTATTGAAAAATATGGCTTACAAAACTCTGGCTGTTCACGCAGGATAGATTCCATCTCCAATAAAAATTCATTTAATCCATTAATCTGACAATCTTGGAGGGTCAGCAGATAATTGAATGTTGTGTTGCAAATTTTTTCAATAGAATCGGAAGAGTTTTTCGTTAGTTGTTCAAGAGCGGCCCTAAGTTCAGCCTGTTTTACGAGGAGAATATCCGTATAATCTGAAGTTTTTTTTACACTATTTTCCAAAACGGTAAGTAGTTGAAATTTATCGAAATAATACTTGGCAGTCGGAAAGAGTTCTTTCAATATCTGATATAGCGAATAATTTGCCGGCATACATATGGATAATTTGCCTTGAAGGAACACCGATTTTTCAAGCTGCTGTAATTTTTCAAAATCATTGCCTACACAAATATCATAGATCGATTCTGCGTCAGGTGAACAGTTTAGGCAAAATGTTAATGTGGTTGTTTTATACGGTACTGCTACAAACCAAAGATATGAAAATTGTTGGGGATATTCAGGGAAACAGTGCTTCTTCTGAGCCCATGGTAACAACAATTCTAGTGCATGTTTTGTCGCATTTTTGCCAAGCGGATATTTAGCTTGTAGAAACTCAAACGTACATGACAGATCGCAAAAATCCTGATGTAACGCAGAAAATGCTGCATCTGTATAATCGTCTGCAACGGTTTCAAATGCCTCTTCTCTTATTATTCCATCATTGTCTTTATATTTAGGAATTCTGACTGAGACCCGAACGACTTTTCCGTTATCATCAATATCATAGACACTGTATTTGGTATATGAAGTATATCCAGCCGGTGCCAGGTTTGTGACAGTACGAGGAGCCTGGTAGTATTCGCATCGCACGTTGTCTGAGATAGAAGATGCGCACCGCTTGGGTTCAATCTTTTTGAACTTTAATAAATCACTGTATTTCAGATATCTATGCATTGCCTTCCCTTTCCTCCAATATCGACCGCAGACGAGTATTAAAACAAATATCGACAGCAGACGAGTAAAAAAATGAAAATATCGACCGTAGACGAGTAATAAAAAATTGTGGAATTAATGATACTAGGCGATACTATTCGTAACGGTACCGCATTACTGATAACACATTAATTATACAGCAGATATATTTACATGGAAAGGGAAATTATGCGAAATTGCGAACATTTGGTCGATTTAAAACAGAGGCAGTATTGGCAGAATGAAGAACGTATCTGGGCAGTATTAAGGAACATGACTGTCCGGGAAATTGCGCTGTCTTCACTTGGCGATATTGCAAAAGAGGCAGGCGTGGGACGCAACACTGTTTATAAACACCGGGATGTATACCGACACATCGTTGCCTGCAGGGAACATGAAGCAGAACGAATGAGAAAGATTCAGGAGAGCGGAAAAAATGATTAAGATAGCATCTTGGGCCGCTGAAAATAATGGCGACAAGTTTTTCAAAATATTTAATGATATCCAAGCAGATATCGTCTGTGTTCAGGATTTGAAATTGTCAGAATCTCAGTTTATGGGATTTAATCCTGCCGGTTATCAATCTTATTGGAACTGGAAGGAACGGAACAAAGAGGCGGGAACGGCAATTTTTACAAAATTGAAACCGCTGACTTCCGAATGGGGAATCGGTTATAAACTGGATAAAGAAGGACGATCTCTAACATTAGAATACCCAGAGTTTTACCTGATAAATGTATTTACTCCTCTGAAACAGGGAAATTATGATCCGGTCAGATTGGAGTGGGATATTGTTTTTTTCGATTACGTGCAGAGATTAATGGAGAAAAAGCAAGTTGTAATATGCGGAAACATGAATGTTGCGTATGGAAATTATAACGAGATAACATGCACAGATTCGGAACAAAGCGAAATTTCAAGTTTGCTAAAATTAGGAATGACGGATACTTACCGGTGCCGCTTTCCCCGGAAAGGCGAGTCGCTTCTGCGGTTGGATTATTGCCTGATGTCGGATACTTTACGTCAAAAATTGGTGAGCAGCACTGTGTACAATGTCGGGCCTGTATCTGAAATAGTACATAAGCCGATAGATGTGGTTTTTGATATTGAAGATCTGAACGTTGTTCCCGTAACGGCTGCGATTCCATTACCATTGCTGTATTGGGTAAATGCAATGCCAAAACCATTAGATTTTGACAAAGAGGATGATGATGAGCAAAATTGTTGCTTATGCGAAAAAAAGAATTGATCGAAGGGACTATGTATTTAAAACCAGACAATTATGGATTGATGCACAGAATATATGGTTTCCGTGTATTGGACTATACTGCAAAGAGACAAATATTTTAGTTTCTTGTCCAGGTTTTGAACGATGGTATCTGAAATTAACAGAGGCGGAGGCTATGGCCTCTGCTACTCTGCAAAAAAGATCCTATAATATTTGTTCTTTTCTAAATTTTGTTCTGTGGAATACAGCCTGTGACAGTATAAACGGGCTCACATTGAATGATATTCGGGACTTTATTGTTGATTTTAAAGATAATAACGGGGTTCCCCGAGATCTGCAGAGCTGGAACCGTGGGATTGCAGACGTGTACAATTTCCTGCTAAGGTTTTACGAATACAATAAGGATGTTTTGGATTTTTCTTTTCGTCCGGAAGAATTGTTTGCCATAAATGTAATTAAAGATTCCAAAACAGGCAGGAAATCCATTATCCGTAACTACAATAAATTTAGTGTGAAGGCACCGGCAAAATATAAGAAAAAGAACCGTCTGCTGGTACATGGATATTTAGAATTCATCCTGTTTGAAGCAAAGAAATATGATCCTATGCTGGCTCTTGGGATAGCGTTACAAGCCTATGCCGGGCTAAGAGAAGGAGAAGTCGTGAATCTTACCAGACAGAGCTTTCAGCAGGTTTATGCAGGTTTTGGACGGGTTGGAAAGGTCACGATTGACCTGACTAAGCATGCTCCTTTTAAGGAAAACGGAAAGACAGAATTTGGCTCCATAAAGAAGCTGCGGATGCAGGAGGTGTACCCGGATTTTATAGCAGAAATCCAAAAACATTATAAAGAACACGAAGACATGCTTACATATCTGGATGCTGGAACATCTCCTGACAGTCCTCTATTTATTAATAAATGGGGAAAACCACTAAGCGTAACATCCTATTGTGGGCGGATCAGGGTGCTGTTCAGGGATCATTTCCTCCCAGACCTGCAAAAGGTATGCATGGAAAACAGTACATGGGCTGAAAATGCGGCTTACATTGAAGCTTACCAGGAGGAATATCCGGGAGCGCATATGTTTCGCCATTGGTTCACAATGTACCTGGTAACGCAGACAGATCTATCTGTTGAGGAAATTGCCAAGTGGCGCGGAGATTCCAGCATAGAATCGATGATGTCCTATGTGCATGTTAATGCGGATATGATCGCATTGTATAAAAACAGTGCCTACAGATTCCAGAAATCAATATTGGAGGAAATTTTGTGACAGAATACAGTATCAAAGAAACAATAAACCTTACCGGCTGCACCCGTGGGCTGCTTGAACGGCTGGCTTTTGACGAAAAGATTGAGATCCATAACGGAATGATCCCATCTGCGTATGTGGATGCCCTGATACAGGAAAAAGAAACCTATATCAGCCTTCTGGAATATGCGCTGGTTTATTCCGGCCCCAATTTTAATGGAAAAAAATCTCAGGACCGGGATAAACTTCACGACAGGATCGAACAGCACGGGTATTTTGACCTGAAAGTCCGTCATCCGGACGAACTGTTATCCGGTACTTCACGGGATGGGATTTTTTTCCTTCGGAAAGATATCTGTGTTCTGAACCATAAGCTGGAAGGCTTTTTTTTAACTTACGGAATGAGTGAAAAAGATAAAATCAACAGATGCTTCCGAAGCACACAGGGACATGTCCGAAGCAAGAAATACCTTGAAAAATTCCTGTTGGAAACAGGTATCGAAAGTACTCCGGCTGTAACAGAATTTGTTTCTTTGGTATTATCGGTTCCGGATATCTGTACTCTTACAGATAAAGGACTGCAGGCCCTTATTACAAAACCAATGCCGGAGATGACCAGGGATTATATTATCCGGTTCTGCAATTATGTGAAAATGCATCAGGATGTAAAATACAGTATGGTATCCCGGAAAAAGAAAGAACGTGCCGGTATGCCGGCATATTCCGATGACATATATCTTTCGCTGGCAGGGTGTATTTTCAATGCAGAATATATCCATAATAACCAGATGATTGAAAAAGCTATGGAAAACCATATCTTTGCGGAGACCTGGCTGTATCTGGCACTGTTTTTCACCTGTGGATGGAGAGCTGCTGATGTCTGCCGGGGATGGAAATATCCAGCAATAGACAAGAACCCGGAAGCATTTGGTGTCTGTCTTGACACATTGGACACAGATATTTTAGAAGACCATCTCCCGGATCCTGTATATGAAAAGATCTGTCAGCACTCCCTTAAGCAGATAGAAGTATCCGGACAGATTCCAGGCAAAACGGCTGCGCATGAACCGTCTGCTCTGATGGCGGTTATCACCCCGGAATTATACACTTTTTTTGGATTGCTGATACTGATAGCTGAAAGCCACCGGCTTCGGTCCGGGGAAGGACATATGCAAGTCAGCCGTGCCCCAGTGTACCAGAATAAAATGACAATAAGGAATTTCTTCGGTGAAACGGCATATCAAATCCTGGGTGGTGAAAATATCCAGTCACGCCGGCTGAATAAAGACTTCCTTCAGGGAACGGAAGATGCAGCCAGAAGAACCGGATGTGGAGGGCTGATGGCAAGTGCAGTTGCGTCATTTGCAAGGAATCACACAAACTTAAATACCCTGAAAGTATATCTGAAGGATCACCAGCTTACAGCAGAATCCGCAGACATGGTTTTATTTTTTATGTTACAACGAGGCTGTTTTGGTTTCGAGAGTTATAACCTGTTTATCACAGCATTCCCGGAGGCTTTTCGGAAATTGTCAATGAGGGAGCAGAATGCAATTCTGGAACTGGCTGACAAGCCGTTACAGTTGGAAAATACTGCTTCTGGCTTCTCAGCTTCTCTGTCTATACAGGAGGCATATTACAGTGGCAATGAGGAAACAGTACTCCGCATGCTGAAAGTAATGTTTGAGATATCCCAGAACAGAGGACAAGGGAAAGACAATGGCGTTTACTGTCTCTGCCGTGCCGGAAAACAGGCCTGCAGGCATCCGGAATATGAATCATGCCTGGCGAATTGCTGCCATGATCTGGTTTTTACACGGTATGGATATCTGCCATTATTGAAAATACTAAAGCAGTTTAAAGATGAAGCCATGAACGGTAACAAGAAGGCACAAGCAGTTCTGTATAACGTCCTGATTCCGCGGTATCAGAGCATCTTAAACCGGATCATGAAAGAAACAGGGATGGAACCAAAAGAAAAAGAAGGATTGAAGCTTATGATGAAGGAGGTATTAAATGGATAACATCTTACGACAGGTGGATATTGATGAATCGCTGGTCTTTTATACAGAAAATCAATACAGCGCAGTCTACAGGCAGAAGTTCCTGGATGTATTCCAGAATTTACAGGATGATAAAAAGATCCGAAGCGATTTTGAGGATGCGGTCTGGCTCTGCAGTTCTGATATCAAGACCTTCCAGATCGATTTTTCCTACAGAGAATATGCCTATAAAACGCACATGGGAAAACAGCTTGGTATTTCGGTCGCACGGATGACTGATATGCTGAAATGTTATGCCATATACATCTGTGGAGAGTTTATATTCAGGACAATTGCCCAGAAAATCAGCAGTATTAAAGCATTTTTGACAGCTTTTGGAGATCCGGCATATAAGATTCAGGAGCAGGAAAAAGTGAGCATTATTGACTTTCTGAACTTCATAGGGACACCGGATCATCAAGTGGCTGTATTTATGGATCAGATTTCCATTATAAAAGCTCCACGTCCGAAGCAGAGGGAATTGTGTCACCTTATTAACTATATGGCGGTTGAGAATGAACTTACAGATATGTATGGTTCATCCACATTTCCAGATTCAGATTTTTTATACTGGTTTCCGGTCTATTTCTGGGCAAAGATCACATTTATCCTGCCCCTGCGGGCTACTGAGATGCTGGTAACTCCATGTAATTGTATTGAATACAGGAATGGAAAGATATTTCTGAAGGTGCGAAGGACCATGCTGAAGAAAGGGACAAGGACGGTCTGCTATGACGTTGAAAAAGACTATAAAATATTCAGCTATCAGATCCCGGATTCAGAGACTGTACGAAACATTGAAAAGTACAAAGAACTGACAGCATCCCATCTAAGACGTTTTCTGTTTGACTACAGCAAATATTCCATCAATGAAATCCTATCACTGTCATCGTTTAATTTACTTCTGGCAGAATTTGTAAGGAAGAACCTGGTAGATAATCATAAGTATGATTATTCCCGCTTTGCATCCGGTATTGCACAGTTCAGCCTGATGTCTGCCGGTGATTCCCGTCCCATTGCCATGGCAAATCTGTTTTACCAGGATATAGGTGCAGATATCTGCAGACAGCTGGCGGATCATACCAACATCAATGTCAGTGCCGGATACTATACGAATGTGAGCAATACTGTCCTAGCTTCCTCTATCATGCATCTGCAGAGGAAGCTAAATCGTGGATACAATAACAGGCAGGAAAAAAAGACAGAGACAGGACTGCAGGCATCTTCTCCCTGTAGTTCCCCGAAACAGCCGCTGGAAACAGGAGATATTGAAGATTGTATAGCAGAAGGACATATCGCAGAATGTTTTGGCTGCCGCTACTATACCCCTTCACCGAAAAATCTAAAAAAAGAAATGCAGAAACGGCAGGAAAACCTGGATTCTGCCAGCAGGAAAATGATCGAGGGCATGGCAAAAGGGAAAGAAATCCTGGATCAGATGGATAAACTGTTCCTGGATGCACATACGGGGATAACCAGGTATAAAACAGCCTGTGATGAAAAGGCAGAGGAGGAATTAAAGAAATGGCAAAGGTACAAACCTACACAGACGACCTGTTATTAAGTGCAGTTATCAAGTATGCAGAACGTTTTAGTGGAAAGATCGTTTTTTCAGATCTGGCAAAATGGGCATCCGCAAACATTCCTGGCTTGGAAGGCGTTCAGTATTACCATTTTACGCGTTCGGTAAAAATTAAAGATCCGAAAACAGGAAAAACGATAGAAAAGAAGAAACAATGTACAGAACGTATTGAAGAACTAAATAAAGCCCGCAGTGTTTCTTATCATGTTAAAAAGAATATTCTGCTTCAATCAGCAAAAATTGATGATTTTCTAAGCCTTCCTTCACAAACACAGCGAAAAATCATACTGGATACCAGGGAGCAGATGGATGCCCTGATAAGGAAAAATCTTTATCTTACACGTTCTAACAAACAGTTAACGGCTGAAAATAATAAACTCAAGGAAATCAACCTGGAGAATAGCGAAAAATGGAAGGAGCTGTCTGCCAGACAGCAGTTACTGATAAAACAGGTGAACAGCTTAATCACTCTCCATAGTGAAACTTCCATGAAGGAGGCCCTGAGACAAATCGGTATTACTGAGGATGGATATGATTTGAAATCGTATTCAGACAGCCTGTCGCTCAATATAGAGGATAATTTTTTCATTAAATCGGCTTTGAAACAGGCTGAGAAAAACGAAAAGGATCTGGTTACAGATGATATTTTGAAAGGTCTTGATTTTTGATGGAAACCCGTAGGGAAACTTTGGAAAAAGAATGGTCAGGTAAAAATGAAAAACCTTTTAATGCCTATACGAAAGGGTCACATTTTAAGGCATGGTGGAAATGTTCGAAAGGACATGAATGGCAGGCTGTCATAAAAAGCCGTTATAATGGCTGTGATTGTCCATATTGTTGTTCAAGATTAGCATGGCCAGGTGAGAATGATTTAAGAACAAAGCATCCGGAAATTGCAAAAGAATGGCATCCGGAGAAAAATGGAGCGCTTACGCCAGACATGGTAACTGCGCAGTCCAATAAAAAAGTCTGGTGGATTTGTAAAAAGGGTCACGCATGGGAAGCCGCAGTAGGACATCGTATCAATGGGAAGGGCTGTCCCTATTGTAATCACAAACTGGCATCTGCTGAAAATAATTTTGCAGTAATCTTTCCGGAAAAGTTGAAATTATGGGACTGGGACATGAATACGGTATCCCCATATACATTACTTCCTCATAGTAACAAAATTGCCTGGTGGACTTGTGAAAATGGGCATCATTGGAGTGCCTCGGTTAATTGTATTGTCAGCAGAAAAACAGTAGGCTGTCCATATTGTGCCGGTAAGAGGGTTATCGAAGGTTTGACAGACTTAGAAACGACAGATCCAGAACTTACATCTGAATGGGATTACAAAAGAAATATATTAGCACCATCAGAAGTTTCCAGATTTTCCCATAAAAAGGTGTATTGGATATGTCCACAAGGTCATTCTTATAAAGCACGGATTGCAAATAGAGTAATCGGAAGAGATTGTCCTGTTTGTGCGGGCAGGCAGAAAGGAAATGATATATGGCGCAACAGATGATGACAGACTTTGGCTGGCTGTATGCAGAATGGCATCCGGTTAAAAATGCTGGTTTGGATCCGTCCAAAATTACAGCTGGTTCCAGCCGAATAGTATGGTGGTTCCTTCCGTATGATGATCCACGTACAAAAAAACATTTTGATTTTGAATGGCAGGCTTCCGTAAAGTCCAGGACAAAACAAAAATGCGGCTGCCCGTTCTTAACAAATAAACGTTTGTGGAAAGGATATAATGACTTAGAAACACTTCGTCCGAATCTCGCATTGGAATGGAATGCTGAAAAGAATGGGATAGAAGCGAACGAAGTAATTGGCCAGTCCTGCCAGAAATACTGGTGGATACAATATTACGATGACGAATTTACAGGAAAAAGATTTTGTTTTGAATGGGAAGCCAGCATAAACCACAGAGTAAGTGGAGAAGGGAATCCGTATCTGGCAGGGAAGAGCTTGTGTCCGGGATTTAACGACCTTGCAACAAGATATCCGGAAATAGCTTCTCAATGGCATCCAGTTAAGAATGATACTTTGACTCCAGATCAGGTTTTTCCAAAAAGCAACCAGACCGTATGGTGGTACCAGAAATATTATGATCCGGTATTAAACCAGGAATTTGAATTTGAGTGGAAAACCTCGATTTCAAGCCGCACATCTAAAAATTTGGGTTGTCCATTTCTATCCGGGAAAAGCATATGGCCGGGATTTAATGACCTGGCAACCAGGTTTCCCAGTGTGGCAAAAGAATGGGATTATGGAAAAAATGGGGATCTTACGCCTGAACAGGTAATGCCATTTTCCATGACAAAAGTATGGTGGATAATCAGCTATACGGATCCCGATACAGGAAAAAATCATACATTAAGTTGGCAGGCAGCTATTGCGAGTCGGACAAAGGGAATCGGCTGTCCATACTTTTCAAATAAAAAAGTACTTAAAGGATTTAACGATCTGGCTACAACGTATCCACATCTTGCAAAACAATGGCATCCAACGAGAAACGGAAATCTTTCTCCGGAAATGGTATCGTATGGAAGCGGTCAGACAATATGGTGGTATCTGGAATACCACGATAACGATTTGGACAAGACGTTTCAGTTTGAGTGGAAGGCTTCTGTCAATGCAAGAACCAGTAATGATACCGGATGTCCATATTTAATGAATAAGGCAGTATGGAAAGGATATAATGACCTTCAGACAAGGTATCCGGAAATAGCCAGAGAATGGGACTATGAAAAGAACGGGGATTTAACACCAGATCAAATAGCTGCAGCCTCAAATATGGAAGTCTGGTGGAAAGTACCATATACAGATCCGCTGTCTGGGAAAACTTTCTATTTTTCATGGAGGTCAAGAGTCAGTAACCGCACTATATTACGAGCAGAATGTCCGTATCTGACCAGCACGGCATTGTATCCGGGACTCAGCGATCTTGCGTCCAGGTATCCGGAAGTAGCAGCCCAGTGGCATCCGACAAGGAATGGTGAACTCAAGCCAGATCAAGTGTTTCCATTTGATAAACGAAGCGTGTGGTGGCTGTATCCGTATGATGATCCTCAAACAGGGCGGCATTTTGATTTTGAATGGAAAGCAACTGTAGCCAAAAAGGTAGGAAGTAAATATGGCTGTCCGTATTTGACGAATGATGCAGTTTGGATAGGCTTCAATGATCTTGCTACTACGCATCCGGAAGTAGCAGCCCAGTGGCATCCGACGAAAAATGGTGATCTCACCCCTCAAATGGTAACATATGGGAGCAATCAGCTTGTGTGGTGGCTGTATCCGTATGATGATCCCCGGACAGGGCGGCATTTCGATTTTGAATGGTCAGGCACGGTAGCGGTAAGGGTATACAGCAACTGTGACTGTCCGTATTTGACAAATGATGCTGTTTGGGCAGGCTTCAATGATCTTGCTACTACGCATCCGGAAGTAGCAGCCCAATGGCATCCAACGAAAAATGGTGAACTCAAGCCAGAGCAGGTGACCGCCGGAAGCCGCAAACTTGTGTGGTGGCTGTACCCATATGATGATCCCAGGACGGGTAAGCATTTTGATTTTGAGTGGAGAGCAGAGATTGAAAACCGTGCTATAGGTGAAAATAGCTGCCCGTATTTGGCAAATACAGAGTTATACCAGGGATTTAATGATCTTGCAACCAGATATCCAGAAGTAGCATCTCAATGGCATCCAACAAAGAACGGGGAACTCAAGCCGGATCAAGTGTTTCCGTCTGATCAAAGGAGTGTATGGTGGCTGTATCCATATGACGACCCGAATACAGGTAAGCACTTTGACTTTGAATGGGAAAGTACGGTAGCTGCCAAGATAGGAAGCAAGTATGGCTGCCCGTATCTAACAAATGATGCGGTGTGGGTTGGTTACAATGACCTTGCTACTACACACCCGGAAGTAGCATCGCATTGGCATCCAACAAAAAATGAGAATTTGACACCGGAGATGGTGACCTATGGCAGTGGGATAGAAGTGTGGTGGTTGTACCCGTATGACGATCCAAACACAGGTAAGCACTTTGATTTTGAGTGGTCAAGTACGGTAGCAGCCAAGGTGGGAAGCAAGTATGGCTGCCCGTATCTGACAAATGATGCAGTCTGGATTTGGTTTAATGATTTGGCAACAACACACCCGGAAATCGCTGTTCACTGGCATCCAACAAAGAACGGTGATCTTACGCCCAAGATGGTGACATACGGAAGCAACCAGACTGCATGGTGGCTGTATCCATATGACGATCCGAATACTGGCAGACACTTCGATTTTGAATGGTCGAGTACCGTAGCAGCCAAGGTGGGAAGCAAGTATGGCTGCCCGTATCTGACAAATGATGCAGTCTGGGTTGGATTCAACGACCTTGCGACAACACATCCGGAGGTAGCTGCTCAATGGCATCCAACGAAGAACGGCAATTTGACACCGGAGATGGTAACTGCCGGAAGTAACCAGTTAGCCTGGTGGTTTTTACCTTATACAGATCCTTCGGCAGGCAAAATACATTATTTTGAGTGGGTGCGGACAGTTACTCTGAAAGTCAGATCTTTGAATGACTGCCCGTATACAGCAGGGCATGCGGTCTGGACAGGATACAATGACCTGCAGTCCTGTTTCCCAGATATTGCGGAACAGTGGTCTGAGAAAAACCGTTTCATGAAGCCTGATAAAGTATACAAATTTTCGAAGATGAAGGCCTGGTGGAAGTGTCCAGTATGCGGTACTGAATGGAGGACTTCGGTGAACAGCAGAACTGCCAGAGGCACTGGCTGCCCAAAATGTGCTGCAGATAAAAGAAAGTTTCGGTATATATATTAACAGGAAGATATGAAAAAAGAGACCTTATGGCCTCTTTTTTTCAATTAATTCAAAATACCAGATGTATAATTTTCGTTTTCCTGCAATATCCCGCCATGCTTCCTTTCCATAGACTGTCCGGAATTCAGAATTCGCTTTCCTGTTGGAAAGTGCCGGGATCTTCTTACTGTATTTAATTTCCAGATTGCATGGTAGATTTTTTTCAATCAAGTGGATCATTGCTTCATGAGTTTCAACTAAATATCTTCCTGGAAAGAGTGTCCCTACAAAATCAATTATTTCCTGCATAACCTGTTTTTTCTTTGCATCCAACGGAAGATGTTTCCATTCTTCAGAAGCATATCCTTTGTATGAAACGTCATGCCCGTTGATGTAATGAATAGTGGAAAGTGGAATATCTGCAAGGGTAAGAATATGGTATCCCTTCATATATGGAATACTTCTCTTGATGGAAACCTCGGTACTAATCAATATCAGGAACATGGCCATGCTAAACAAAAATAAGGATATTGTCATGTCATGTAAGAATAAGTATCCCAATATCCCTACGACTGAGGAAAGGATACAGCTCCATATCAACAACATTTTACTAACGGCCTCCCGTACACATAAGATAGAAACAATCATATATATGGATGCGAAAACTGTCAACATGTTTTGATGTGCTTCAATCCAACGTGGATAGTGTACCGGAATTTTAAACAAGGCGAAAGGGTCATGGATATCTTTCCTGTAATTACTTATCGATGTGGCCGATAAAAGCAAAAAAATGCTTCCGTAAACAGCATACAGCAACTTATTTAATTGGAGAAAACTTATACCAAACAGTATACAGCTGATAATTAAAGAAATAACACCTATAACGATATTTCCACAGCCACCAACCAGAACTGCTATGAAAAGACTGGCTATTATAGATGCAACTAAGACTGTCAGACTATGGTCTTCTGAAACATATTTCATGATGTTTTTCTTCTTCCCTTTCCCCTGAATTGTATTGCTTTATCGCAGCGACGTGTGAAATTTTAAACGTTATAAGGCCATTTTTAATTTTTTGTTCCTTTTGTTCGTCTGGAAACAATGACTTTGATGGGAGTAGATCTTCCGCTGGAAGCGATTCGACGTCAGATTGCCTCAGGAGTGGATATACTGATCCATCTGGGAAGAATGCGGGATAAAAGCCGGAAAGTACTGGAGATAACAGAAATCTGTGGATTCGAAGATCATGAAATAAAAACCCGGACATTATATCAGTGGCAGGAGGGAAAAGGGCTGGTGCAGATTGCGTCCCTTCTGAACCGGGAAAAACTGATACGGGCAGGGGTGACTATATGAAACAGAATTATGCGGAATATCATTTTTCAAAAACAGAGATTCTGAAATATCTGATACAGAGCATTCTGCTCTGTGGAGCAATGGATTATCTGTTTTATCAGAACTGGTGGCTGATGTTGCTGACAGTTCCTGTTACTGTCCTGTTTATGAGATTGAAAAAGAAAGGATTGATCAGAGAACGAAAAAGGAAACTGAATTATCAGTTCAAGGATGCGCTGAATGCATTAAGCGTAGCTGTACAGGCTGGTTACTCTGTCGAAAATGCAGTGGCAGCATGTTCCAGGGACCTGGAGAGACTGTATCCGAAAGAGACAGATATCGTGAAGGAGTTTCATTACATAGAAACACAGCTCAGAGTCAGTGTTCCGGTTGAGGAACTTTTACTGAGCCTTGGAGACAGGAGTGGTATTGAAGATGTGGAAAATTTTGCTGCAGTATTTTACACCGCCAAGAGAACCGGTGGAGATATGAATCGGATCATACAGACTTCTGCGCGGATGCTTGGAGACAAGATCGATGTCCGTAAAGAAATTGAGACAACGCTGGCGGCAAAGAAAGCAGAACAGATGATCATGAGTCTGATGCCGGCCGGAATCATTCTCTACCTGAAACTGACCTCTCCGGGATTCTTAAGCGTACTGTATGGAAATCTTTTTGGAATGTGTGCGATGACACTTTGTCTGGGGATTTATGTGTTATCTTACTGGCTTGGGCGCAGAATTGTTGATATTGAAGTGTAGGAGAAAGCAGTATGTGGGTACATTTTATTATTTTTATGACAGCGTTTGGCACTGTGCTAGTCTGGAAAGCAGGGTGGCTCAGGCTGGATGGTATTGCTGATAAAGAAAGCCTCCGTCTGTTTCTGATCGTTGCCGTCTGTGGAAATCTGGCAGGAATGGCGATGACACTGACAAATGGAGACAGTGAAATTTATCAGAAAGGCCACAGAATCGAGAAGAGTGAGGATGGGGCTCATACGGAGGAACTGCAGGTTTCCGTAGGTGATGGGAAGCCGGAGAAAGTTGCTGTTCAGATTCCGGAAAAAGAGACAGAAGAAACGGAAGCGGAAAATGCACAAGTGAAGCAGTCGCCGGAAGAAATGAGACAGAAAGAGCTGAAAGAAGTGATTGAACAGTATAACAGGGAAAAACAGGATCCGGATTATTATTATCTGCCGGATTCCTGGGATGGCCAGACACTTAAGTGGCAGAAACCCGGGGAGAGTACTGGAACACTTCTGGCAGCCCTGGCCCTGTTTGCGGCAGTCGTGCTGATGTTAAAAAAAGCGAGAGAACAGCAGGAAGAGATGGCAAAACGGGCAGAACAGCTTCTGATGGATTATCCGTCGCTGATCATGAAGTTTACACTTCTGATCCAGGCAGGTATGACGGTTCGCAGAGCATTTCAGAAGATCAGTTCAGATTATCTGAGAAATTGTCCGAAAGAAGGACGATATGCATATGAAGCCGTGACGACGACTTGCCATGAAATGGACAGTGGTGTGGCAGAACTGGAAGCTTACCGAAGGTTTGGAGAGCGGTGTGGACAGATGAAATATAAAACATTTTCTACGATCCTGATTCAGAATCTCCAGAAAGGCGGACACAGGATGGCAGATCTTCTGGAAAAAGAAGCTCTGGAAGCATGGGATGAAAGAAAAAGAAAGGCAAGGGTAATGGGGGAAACAGCAGCAACAAAGTTGCTTGTTCCAATGATCATGATGCTTGCGGTGGTGATGGCGATCATCATGATACCTGCATTTTTGTCGTTCTATGGATGATTGTATAAAAAACGAGGAGGTAAAACAATGCAGGATTATCTGCAAACAGCAAAAGAATTTGTATACGAAGAAGATGCAGTAGGGGTTGTGGAGATTATTCTGATCCTGGTGGTGTTGATCAGCCTTGTCATTATTTTTAAAGAGCAGCTGACAAATCTGGTACAGGCAATCTTAAGTAAAATCACAAAACAGAGTAATTCAATTTGATGAAGAAAGGAGAGAGCTGATGGAGAAAAAGGGCAGTATTACTGTTTTTCTGGCGCTGATCTTAAGTCTCCTGCTATCACTGGTTGCAACGAGCATTCAATCTGTGCAGGCAGCGGCAGCGAGAACACAGATTCTGAACAGTATGGATATTGGACTTTATTCTCTGTTTGGACAGTATGATCGTTTTCTTCTGAAAAATTATGATCTGTTTTTTCTGGATGGAACACAGGGAGGAACAGATCTGAATCTGGCAGCAGTTTATGATAACTTTGAGTCTTATATGAAACCGATACTGAAACAGAACAGTCAGAAGCTGAAACTCAGTCAGGGTGGTTTCAGTGGATATCGTCTGGCAACAGATGAAGATGGCGAAGTCTTTTACCAGCAGGCAGTCACTTATATGAAAGATACGCTTGGAAGTCAGGGAGTACAGACACTTGTGAAGCGATATAAGAAAAAAGAGCAGAAAGTGAAGCAGGCAGAGAAAGATGGAAAACAGGCGGAAGCAGGGAATACACTGGAAAATTATGATTCCGAAATGAATTCTGCGGCACAGAAGAGCCAGGAAGCCAAAGAGGCTTCAAAGAAGGAAGAATCCGGAGATTTTGGCGATGGCACTTCGGGAGAGAGTTTTTCAGATGGAGAGGTAAAACCGCAGGTGGTAAATCCAGTTCCGGTGATTCAGAGGATTCGGCGTATGGGACTTCTGGATCTGGTCGTTCCGGCATCAAAAGGAATTTCTGATCAGAAAATCTCACATGGAGATCTGTTATCAGGAAGAACACTTCAACAGGGAATGGAGATGCCGCAGAAAACGGGAAAAGATAATTCCGGATCAGCAAAAGTACTGTTTCAGCAGTATCTGATGGAGCATCTGGGAAACTATATTTCTCCTTCTGAAGCAGGGCTGCATTATCAGCTGGAATATCTTCTGGCGGGAAAGAAAAGTGATCAGGAAAATCTAAAAGCCGTGGCAAAGCGTCTTCTGCTGATCAGAGAGGGAATTAATGCATCCTGTCTTATGGCGGATGCCGGAAAAAGGGCCCAGATTCAGGCACTTGCCCTGGCAATTGCATCGGGATTTCTGATACCGCCTGCAGCAGTGGCGATTGAGGCGGCACTGATTTTGTGCTGGTCCTTTGCAGAAAGTATTCTGGATCTTCGGGAGCTGTTTCATGGAGGCAGAGTACCATTGACTAAGACGGCAGCAACCTGGCAGCTTTCTCTGGAAAACCTGCCGAATCTCCTTGAGGGACTGGACAGCCAGAGAAGGGATGCGAAAGGTGGAATGTCCTATGAAGATTATCTGCAGGTGCTGCTTTTGTCAAAATCAAAAGCAGTCAAGCTGACAAGAGGTATGGATATGATCGAAGTGGAAATCCGCAGTACAAAAGGAAAGGAAGGTTTCCGGCTGGACTGCTGCATAGAAGCGGCTGAAATATCTGTGGATGTAGAGGCAAACCGAAAGCAGACTTTTTCGGTGATAAGGCAGTACAGTTATATTTAAAAACTGGATTTAAATGGATTTAAGAAAATACGGGCGGCGACGAGCCGCCCCACGGAAAAGAGGTGCAGAAAGATGCTTTTTCAGAAGGAAAAAGATTATGGGAATACTATCACAAAGATAGGTAGAAAGAAAAACAAAAAAAACGAGACTGCAAAAAAGAAAAGAAAAATAAAAAAAGAAAGGAAATGCTCTCTTAAAAACAGAATCCTGGCTTCCTCGATGGTCAGAAGAATCTCAAATTTATTTTTAAACACATCTTCTGAAAAAGTATCTTTCTGTGCCTTGAACAAAAAGGCGAGTCTGGCGCTGGAAACAGCACTTGTGCTTCCTATGTTTTTGCTGGGAATGGTGACGATGATCTCTTTTATGGATATTTACCGGATTCAGACAGAACATCTGCAGGCATTATGTGAAAAGACAAAAGAAGCCGGAATGTATGCATATGTGCTGGATGGAAAGGGGCCGGAAGAAATTACATTGCCGGATGTCTATGCATATACTCCGATCGGAGCATTTGTTCCTTTGCCGAAGGTATGGATGCATAACACAGTAAAAGTCCATGCATGGACAGGAGCTGATGAGACAGCGTTTTCCGGAGAGACCAGAGAACCGGAAGAAATGGTGTATGTGACAGAAACGGGAACGGTATACCATAAGAAGGCAGGATGTCGTTATCTGAAGGTATCCATTAATCAGATTTCGGGTTCATCTCTGACGCATGCCCGTAATGACAGCGGACAGAAGTACAGTCCCTGTGAAAGCTGCAGTCGAAATCAGAAACCATCCGGGGTGGTGTATGTTACATCTTCGGGAAATCGATATCACAATCTTGCTACATGCAGTGGCTTGAAAAGAACTGTAAAACTGGTAAAAGAATCACAGCTTGGAGGAATGCATGCCTGCAGCAGCTGTGGATAAGAGGCAGAGGATTATGCAGATCAGAGAAGTAATGACCGTGTTGTTCCTGGCAGTTATGGGCTGGAAAGACTGGAAGAAAAAAGAAATTTCACTGTTGCTGACAGGTACTTATGGAATCATTGGTCTTGCCTTTAGCATTTATGCAGAAAGACCACTGGAAGACTGGCTGCTGCCATTTGGTGTGAGCCTGATGATACTGGCGGTAAGTGTTCTGACCGGTGGAGAGATTGGAATGGGCGATGGCTGGATTTTTCTGGCACTAGGAACAATGCTGCATACAGAAATGTATGTAAGAATGGCATGTATCGGAATGTTGATCGCAGCGGTGTATGCGGGAGTCCTTCTGGTTATATGCAAAAAAGGACGCAAGACAGAAATTCCACTGGTGCCTTTCTTACTGTTTGGATATCTGGGAGGATTATTGCTATGAAAGTCAGAAAAGGAAGTTTTACAATAGAGGCAGCCTGCGTGATGTCGCTTGTGCTGATAACGGTAATGGGAGTTTTATATCTTTCCTTTTTTGTACATAATCGTTCCTGGCTGACGGCTGCAGCGTACGAGGCGGCACTGGCGGGAAGTATAGAAGGTGTACAAAAAAACGGACAGATATATGAAGCCGCTTCTGCAAAAGCACAGGAACTTGGAAATGTGGGATTCTTTGGCGCAGAGAATCTGTCTTACCAGGTCAGCGATGGAAAAACAGTAAAAGTCTCCTATCAGGCAGATACAATCGCCGGATTTGGAGGTTTTCGCTGGGTACTGCGGACGGAGGGCAGTTCAAAGATCATTCGTCCGGCGCAGTGGATCCGCAAAGTAAAAGCAGCATCTGAAATCGTGAAGGATACAGAATAATAAGAGTACAGGATCATATAGGAGAGTGTAAAATATGTTTGCAGAATATAAAAGAGATGTAAGTCATAATTATCTGATCCTCCATGGGGATGAAACAATCAATACCACTTCTTATCAGGTACGGATCCTGACAGGAAATACAATGTCTTCTATATTAAAATGCCGCATGCAGGGACTGGATGGAACATGGCTCTTTTATTATGATATCACTTCAAAGCAGTCGCTGGCATCTTTTTACGAACAGCGTAAACTGCAGGGAGAAGATCTGGAAATGATTTTGAAAGGATTTCTCCATGTAATAGAAGAAATGGCAGAGTTTCTTCTGAATACGGAACAACTGGTGCTTTGCCCGGAATATATTTTTCTGGATGTGGAGAAAAAAGAGGTTTCGTTCTGCTGTCTGCCGGATTATCACCATCCGGTGCAGGAACAGTTTCGGGAACTGACCGAATATTTGTTGCCCAAACTTGACCATGAGGATCCGACAGCTGTAAATCTTGGATATGGAATTTACCGAAAAGCCATGGAGCCAGGGATGCAGCTGGAAAATATTAAAGAATTGCTTTATCGATCTGAGAACAGTAAAGAGAAAATTGCAGAGAGCGATACAAAAATCAGAGATAAGGAAGAGTACGTGGAAGAAATGGAGGAGCCACCACAATTTTTTCAGGAGGAAAAAAAGGAGAAAAAGGACAGGAAGTGGCAGCCTGCAGCCGGGTGTGCAGTGGGGGTTCTGTTCCTGCTGGGAATTCTCATTTTCCGCTATCTGGGATATTTTCCGGAAATTCCAATAGAAACTGTATTGGGGGCGGCAATACTCCTGATGGGAGTTGGAGCAGGATGGACCTGGATGGAAGAAAAAAAGAAGAAAAAACAGGAACAGTCTGCAGAATGGAGAAACAAAGTACAGCGGGAACTTGCCGGAATGAATATAGAAAAACATGAAACAGAGAGAAACAATACAGAGAGAAAAGAAATAAAAGATATAGAGCAAAAGAGTGAAAAACAAAACCGTACAGAACAAAATTCATGGGAATGTGAGAAAACTGGTGAGGATACAGCAGAACAGGAAACATATGGTGAAACGGTAGTTCTTTCGGCAGGACAGCTGTCAGGTACAGCCAGCCTGGTAAGTCGGGAACCCGGAGAACTTCCGACGGTTTATCTGGAACGGGAACTGACCGTGATCGGAAAACTGGAACAGGCTTCGGATGTAGTGATCTCGCTTCCGACAGTCAGCCGGGTGCATGCAAGAATACGCAAAACAGGTGAGAACTATTATCTGGCAGATCTGAATTCTAGGAATGGAACTTCTGTTAATGGCAGAATGCTTGGGGCAGAGGAAGAATATTTTCTGCAGGATGAGGATCAGGTGGATTTTGCTCAGGCAAGATATGTATTTCTGAGGGGATAGATAACTTCTGAAAAGAAAATCACCGGACATGAGGGTTCGAAGGCAGTATTTCGGACAGCACAGGTGAAGTGTTGCCTTGCCACAGGGAACGGCATCTGCTAAAATAGACGAACAACAGCAGAATACATATGTATTCTCTGAATACAAAAACAGAGGAGAGTAACCTGTGGAAGAATTACGCAAAGAGCCGGTGACTGCCGGACTGATCCTGTTGAATATTCTGGTATTTCTGATCGTGGAATTTACAGGAAGCTCCCAGAATACCATGCATATGCTGGATTGTGGAGCTGCCTTTACACCAATGATCATTCAGGGTGGAGAATATTACAGATTGTTCACCTGTATGTTTCTGCATTTTGGAATTGAACATCTTCTGAATAACATGCTGGTTTTATTTGTACTTGGAAGCAGACTGGAACAGGTAATTGGAAAAATAAAATTTCTGTTGATCTATCTGATCGGTGGAGTACTTGGAAATGTGATTTCTTTACTTATCGAATTACGTACACAGGATTTTGCTGTATCAGCAGGAGCATCCGGAGCGGTGTTTGCAGTTATGGGAGCCATGATCTATATTGTCATTCGCAATAAAGGATGGCTGGGTGATCTGTCTATGAGACAGATTCTGGTCATGGCAGCTTTTTCTCTGTATTTTGGTTTCGCAAGTACGGGAGTGGATAACACAGCCCATGTAGGCGGGATGGTGTCCGGGTTCTTTCTTGCAGTGATTTTTTATCATCCTGGAAGAAAAATATAAAAGGAAGTACCTTCTTTCGGAGTGCTTTCTACACATAGTGTACCCTGGTGGGCTTCAATGATCTGCCGGGTGACAGCAAGCCCGAGGCCAGTGCCCCCGGGCTTGTATGTTACGAAGGGACGAAAGGCGTTTTCAATCTGGTCTTCTGTCATGCCACATCCGTTATCCGAGATGGTGATCTGGACACCGTCCGGAACGACAGAAGCGGAAAAAAGAATTCTGCCATGAGTATGCTGGATAGATTCCTGCGCATTACGGAGAAGGTTAAAAAGAGCCTGACGGATTTTGGTCTGATCCAGACTGATCTGGGGAAGATCACGGGGGATGTCAGTCTCAAAGGAGATTCCAAGGTAGTCCAGTGCCGGTCGAAAGGAACTGGTAATTCGATCCAGGCAGATACTTAAATCTGTCTGTACAAGGGAAATGTGACCGGCATTTTGATATCTGGAAAGTTCATCCAGCAGCTCACGGATATAGTTCAGATTTTCCATAATGTTATCCCAGTGTTCGTTGAAACAGAGCTGTGGCTGTGAATCCGACAGCATCTGCATTTCGCTGGTGATCAATGCCAGCGGATTTCTTATTTCATGCGAAAATGTGGACAACATCGACTGAAACTCTTTTTTTGTTTGTGTGATAATGTTTTTTTCCTGCATAATCTGTCACCTCAATCTGAGTATATTATGCAAAAATATCGGAATCAACAAATTTCGTATTGAAAAAATCGCGAAAATACGAGACAATAGAAAAAGAAAACAGTTTATTTGTAAGGAGGACTACATCATGGAAAACTGTATTTTTTGTAAAATTGCAAACGGAGAAATTCCATCCGCTACTTTATATGAAGACGAAGATTTTCGCGTAATTCTGGATCTCGGTCCGGCTTCAAAGGGACATGCACTGATCCTGCCCAAAGCTCATGCAGCCAATATTTATGAACTTCCGGATGAGACTGCCGGAAAAGCAATGATCCTTGCCAAACATATGGCAACCAGGCTCAGAGACGGACTGCACTGTGACGGGTTTAACATTGTACAGAATAATGGAGAAATTGCCGGTCAGACTGTATTTCATTTTCATATGCATCTGATTCCACGTTATGAAGGTGATCAGGTCGGACTTACATGGAAACCGGGAGAACTGACAGACGAGATGAAGGAAGAGCTCCTGGCAAAAGTCAAAGCATAAAGAAAAGAGTACAGATACAGATGATAATTGAGAATTTTGATGATTTTTACGATCACTACCAAGGATTCTCAGCATATGTCGCTTTTTGCATCACAGAAGATTACGAGCTTTCAAAAGATATCAGTCAGGAAGTTTTTCTGGCATTATTTAAAGTGAAAGAAAAACTGGATTATTCCAGACCTGACAAATTGAAAGCACTGGTGATGAAAGCGACATCCAACAAATGTATGGACTATTATAGAAAAGCCTCATCCAGACAGGAAAGTTATACGATTGATGATGAGGAAAATGCGTATGAGCCGGTGGATGAAAAGAGTAATCCAGAGGCAAGAATACTTCGTATGGAAGAAGCGAAATATCAGAAACTTGTACTGAACAGACTTCGGAAGAGGAATCCGATGAATTACGATATTCTGGTCAAAACAAAATTCCAGGAACTCTCAGCAGCAGAAGTGGCAAGTGAGTATGGGATTACACCGAATAATGTAAATAACAGGAATCTGCGGTCGAAAGCCTGGATAATTGAAGAAATGGAAAAGATATGCAGGCAGTCACATCGATAACTGCCTGCATCCTGCTATTTGTTTATTTTTTTGATAAAACACATTCTTCGATCAACGAAACGATATGATGGATGGAATCCATCTGTTTGCCTGCAGACATTGCTTCTTCGAAAGAATGACGGTTGTCATACAGCTGATGGATCGTATCCAGAAGTTTCTCATCAGTGATTTCTTCTTCCTCAAGTACCATGCTGAATCCCTGTTTTTCGAAAGAACGGGCATTCAGGATCTGGTCACCACGACTGGCATTTGCAGACAGCGGAATCAGAAGATTGGGTTTGTGAAGAGCACTGATCTCACAGATGGCATTTGCACCTGCGCGGGAGATTACCACGTCAGACAGGGCAAAAAGATCCGGAAGTTCTTCTTTGATATATTCATACTGAACATAGCCTTCGGTACCTTTGAGGGTTTCGTCCATTTTACCCTTGCCGCAGAGATGGATCACCTGGAAAGCTTTCAGAAGTTCCGGGAGAATCTTGCGGATATGGTCATTTACAGAGGCTGCGCCAAGGCTTCCACCGATCACCATCAGTACCGGTTTGTCAGAAGTAAATCCACAGAACTGACGGCCGGCTTCCTTATCACCTTTCATCAGCTCCTGACGGATCGGCGTGCCGGTCAGTACGGCTTTATTTGCCGGAAGACTGCTGACAGTCTCAGGAAAGTTACAGCATACTTTAACGGCTGATGGAATACACAGTTTGTTGGCAAGTCCCGGAGTCATATCTGACTCGTGGATGATTGCTGGAATCTTGCAGCGTTTGGCTGCAATTACAACAGGGACGGTAACGAAACCACCCTTGGAAAAGACTACATCGGGTTTCAGTTTTTTGAGAAGCTTCTTTGCTTCATGGAACCCTTTTAATACCCGGAAAGGATCGGAGAAGTTCTTGGGATCGAAATAACGTCTCAGCTTACCAGATGAGATCCCATAATATGGAATACCCATTTCTTCAATGAGTTTACGTTCGATACCTTCGTAAGATCCGATATAGGAAATCTGATATCCGGCAGCTTTGAGTGTCGGGATCAGAGCAATATTTGGTGTAACATGTCCGGCAGTACCGCCGCCGGTAAGTACAATATGTTTCATAGGGAAAACCTCCTGAAAATCATTTTATTACCAATAACTATGAACCACCGGGGAAGAATTGTCAAGAAAGAGATAATATCATGAAAAAAGAGTTTGAGAAAGAACAGAAAGACAACCAGATAGATGATGTATTCCTGGATATGCCGGATATGGAGGATGACGAGAAATTCCGTCAGTGGCTGGAAGAGGAATATCTGAAGGAAGCAGATGCCATCGAGGAAGCTCTTTTTGATGGCAGAAAATTTGAGGACAATCAGGATATCGTAGAGAAACTGAGCGTTTCCAGAGAAAGCTTCTATCAGCGTGCCAGAGAAGAAGGTCTGCTGGAGGATACGGCAGATGAGAAGGCAGAAGATGAGAAGGATACGGAAGAAGCAGTGCCTGAATCTACGGAAAAGAAAATTCTGGAATTCAGAAAAAACGCAGGTGTATCAAAGGATCCTGCACGCGATGCGAACAGAAACTCCGGCAAAAGGAAACACAGTTATGTGCGCTTTGGCAGAATCGCCGGAATCGCGGGCCTGTGTCTGATCTGCGTGTTCGCTGCAAGTATGAGCAGCGAGGCGAACCGGAAGTATCTGGTGAACAGTGTGCGGATATTGAGCGGGAATGACAGCCAGTTTATAACAGATAATTCTTCTGATAATGAGCATGCAACTACAGAAGAAAGCGATGCGATTGCGGATATAGAAGAGAAGCTGGGTGTAAAGATGCCAGAGTTTTATTATCGGCCGTATGGGATGGAATTTTTGGATTATGAGATAGGAGAAATGACTTCTTTTGCTAAAATCGAATATCGATATGAAAATCAAATTATATCTCTGCATATAGATAAGCAAGATGATGAAACAGCGAGTAACATTAGTAGTTTGAATGGAGATGAACAAGAAGAAATAGTTAAATCAGAGGATGGATTACAAGTGCTTATAAAAACAATAGAAGATGCAGGAGATATATCTTCAACTTGTGCGGCTATGTGGACTTCTGATGGTGTCACATATTATATGTCTGGAAAAATAGAATTAGACGAAATAAAAAAAATAATAAAATATATGAAAAATTAGAGTGATATTTCCAGATTTCTTACGTATATAGTTATGTAAAGGTTGTTTACATAGCGAAAGGAAGTGAGAAATGAATATCTGGAAAAAGATTCTGGGAATCAGCCTGGCAGTTGGATTATCTGTTAGTATGGGCATTGTACCGGTCTATGCAGATACAATCAGTGTTCTGGATGAGATTACAGATGAAGAGACAACGGAGGATTTTGCAGAAGATACATCAAGTATACTTGCGAGAAGCAGTAATTTAAACTATGGGAATGTAAAAATCCAAAGAGTATCTAGTAATGAAATCGCTATTTATGGATTTACTCAGTGTCATAGAAAGTGTAGCAAAGTATATCTGTCTTTATTTTTGGAACGGAAGGTCAATGGAAGCTACGGAACCTATAAAATATGGGAATTTACCGCTAATAATGTAACCAGTCTTAGCAAAGAAATCGACGTAGCAGTTCCGTCAGGTACATATTACCGTGTGCGTGGATACCATGCAGCCAGCCAGTCAGGTACAAAAGAATCTACCTCTACGCTGACAAGTGGTATCATGGTCAAATAATGACCATTGGAAAAGGAAAAAGGAAGAAAAGAAGAAAAATATTATTCAGTAATCCGTGAAGTGCGAAGAAGGTCGCAGGATGCAAAATAAATTTATGTAAACACCGTTACCGTCCGGGGACATCAACGTACTCACAAATCATGTCGGACTCGTCAGGGTTCACATTATTCATGATCTTATGCGCAAAGGAATAACATAATCATACGCAAAAAAAGGATCATTTAACCATATCTACAAAATCATATGAACCATACAAAACAAGGCGGGACTTCATACACCCCGCCTTATTTTACATAAAAAGAAATATAAATAATATTTGAATAGTATATGTTTTTGCATGGTATATTGCAAATTAAAAGAACATATGCTATAATGCCAGTAGGCAAAACGATAAGATGTGTTCACAGTAGCACAGCAAAAACTCCCCAGAGTTCGCACCTCTGGGGAGTTTTTATTCCATTTTGGCGAGGCGGCTTAGACCTCAGGCTGGCTACTAGCTGCTATTTTCCATCCAGCCATTTGCAAATGTAGTAGGCGATTACACTTGCCAGAATGGAAAGCATAAACGATAAAATTGAATTCACAATAGCATACCCCCTTTCTGTACCTGTCTAGGGGCAGTAGCAAAAGCATTATAACATGAAGCCCTGGTCGAAAAAACGCAATTTTTGTTAAGATATATTGTCTTTTTGCACAAAAAGACTGTTAAAAATCAATCAAATCGTGTATAATGGTTACAACAAAACATACTTGGATGATTTTTCAGACAAAGGGGGTTCGCACATGAAGATTACCTTTATTGGAGCGACACATGAAGTAACCGGAAGCTGTTATTATCTGGAAGCAGCAGGAAAGAAATTCCTGGTAGACTGCGGTATGGAACAGGGTCCGGATTACTACGAGAATCAGGATATTCCTGTAAAGGGAAGTGACCTGGATTTTGTTCTTCTGACCCATGCACATATGGATCACTCCGGAAATCTTCCCGCTATTTATGCAAAAGGTTTTCAGGGCCCGATTTATGCAACACAGGCCACCTGTCACCTTTGCGATATTATGCTTCGAGACAGTGCCCACATTCAGATGTTCGAGGCAGAGTGGCGTAACCGTAAAGGACGCCGCCAGGGCAAGCCGGAATTTGTGCCTGCTTACACTATGGAAGATGCCATGGGCGTTATCCAGAATTTTGTTCCGTGTCCGTATGAAAAAACCATCAAACCGGCAGAAGGAATCAGCGTACGTTTCGTAGATGCCGGCCACCTTCTTGGTTCTGCAAGTATTGAGATCATGATTCAAGAAGATGGCAAAGAGAAAAAAATTGTCTTCTCCGGCGATATCGGTAATCTGAATCAGCCACTGATCAAAGATCCGGTCTATCTCCATGATGCAGATTATGTAGTCATGGAATCCACTTATGGTGACAGAAGCCACGGTGAACGCCCGGATTATGTAGCAATGCTTACCGAAGTGATCCAGCATACTTTTGACCGTGGTGGAAGCGTTGTTATTCCTTCTTTTGCAGTCGGACGTACGCAGGAGATGCTGTATTTTATCCGACAGATTAAAGAAGAAGGACGTGTACACGGACACGATAACTTTAAGGTCTATGTCGACAGCCCGCTGGCAAATGAAGCGACAACGATCTTTAATGAACATATTTATGACTGCTTTGATGAAGAAGCTATGGCACTGGTCAAAAAGGGAATCAACCCGTTGATGTTCCCGGGATTAAAGACCTCGATTACCAGCGACGATTCAAAAGCAATCAACTTTGACGAAGACTGCAAGGTTATCATTTCCGCGAGCGGTATGTGCGATGCCGGCCGAATCAAACATCATCTGAAACATAATCTGTGGAATCCGAACAATACGATTCTGTTTGTTGGGTATCAGGCAATCGGAACGCTTGGCCGTGCCCTGATCGAAGGTGCGACCGAAGTTAAACTGTTTGGTGAGACGGTTGCTGTAGGCGCAGAGATCCGTCAGATGCCGGGTATCAGCGGTCATGCGGATGTGAATGGCCTGATGACCTGGATCAAGGCATTCAAAGAAAAACCGGAAAAAGTATTTGTCACCCACGGCGATGATGAAGTGACCGAGATCTTTGCAAGAAGACTGCAGGAGGAACTGGGACTGGATTCTATGGCACCGTTCAGCGGAACCGTCTATGATCTGGCGAACAATACCTGTATCTATGAGGCACAGGGAATCAAAATCACGAAAGCTTCTGTTTCTCCGAAAGCAAGCAGAGCCGCACGTGCATTCCAGAAGCTGGTTGCCATGGGACAGCGCCTTATGTCTGTTATCCGAAAGAACGAAGGCATGCCGAACAAAGACCTGGAGCGTTTCAGCAGAGATATACAGTCGCTGTGTGACAAGTGGGACAGAGATGATCTCTCCTGATGTTTAAATCCGGCTGTTATAACAGAAATTATAGATAAATAATATAAAAAGACTGCCGTTTCTTTGATTGGAAATAAAAAATCTTCCAGTCAGAGGAGCGACAGTCTTTTGCATTGGGTTTCGACCCGAAATTTTAAAATCAGTTCAGAGCTTCTTTCAGAGCTTTTGCAAGCTGATCCGGGCAGGATGTTGGTTTGAAGCCACAACGAATCCCTTCCATTCTGCTGATAGCTTCTTTGGCATCCATGCCTTCTACCAGTCTGGCAACACCCTGTGTATTACCGGAGCATCCGCCCTGGAATTTCACATCATGAACTTTTCCCTGATCATCAATTTCAAATGAAATGGCGCTTGAACAGACGCCAGATGTTTTATATACCATAATCTTAACCTCCTGAGTTCAGTTACTGTAAACAATAACAATATATTTTCCAATCAGTATACCAGAAAAGAACAAAGCGGACAAGCCTGCCGCAAATTTTTCAGAGGAATTCCCCGTGAAGCAAAAAAAGTTTCCATATAAACGCAACATTTGCTATAATAGACTATGCTATTCACAATTATGAATGATAACAGATTACAGTGCCCGGCTGTTCAGGAAAAGGGCACGATGATAAAGGAGATTACAATATTATGAGATGTATTGGTATTATAGGAGCAATGGAAGTTGAAGTAGCTAGTCTCAAAGAGCAGATGAAAGATATTCAGGTGACACGTAAGGCTTCCATGGAATTTTATTCAGGTATTATCGAAGGAAAAAACGTAGTTGTTGTCCGTTCTGGAATTGGTAAGGTCAATGCAGCAGTCTGCACACAGATTCTGATCGATGATTTCAAAGCAGAAGTAGTGATCAACACCGGTATCGCAGGAAGTCTGAATGCAGACATCAACATTGGAGATATCGTTGTTTCCACAGATCTGATCCATCATGATATGAATGCCGTTGCATTTGGTTATCCGGTTGGACAGATTCCGCAGATGGAAGCTTTTTCTTTCCATAGTGATGATGCACTTCGCGCACTTGCAGTAAAAGCATGCAAAGAAGCAAATCCTGATATCGAAGTATTCGAGGGACGCATTGCATCCGGTGATCAGTTTGTGGCAGACCAGGATGTCAAAGATTTTATTACAAAAGAATTTGGAGCATACGCTGTTGAAATGGAAGGCGCGGCAATCGCACAGACAGCATATCTGAACAATGTACCTTTCCTTGTGATTCGTGCAATTTCTGACAAAGCAGATGGAAGTGCAGAGATGGATTATCCGACATTCGAAGCGCAGGCAGCAGAGCACAGTTTCAAACTGACACTCCGCATTCTGAAAGACATTCAGGGCTGAAGCGCACACTTGAAAAGATTCTGCATAGAATGTTATAGATGATGACGAAACAGGAGCCTGTCCATGTATTATGACAAGTTTCTTCCATTTTATATGACGTATGCAGATTCTTCTCTTTACAGCAGAGAGAGAATACAGGAGCAGGAATTTGCTCTGATGAAATCTTATTATCCGGAAACTGCCCGCAAAATTCAGGAAAAAGTTGAAGAAGAATGTCAGCTTATGGATTATGAGGGAAGCAGACTTTATGATGAGCATCCGGACAAATTTATGATGCATCGGCTTTACAGGCAGATACGTTCTCAGGTAGACGGAGAAATGGCAGCGCAGGAGATTCCTGATGAATTTCTGGATGAACTGATCCAGGTGCTTTTGTATCAGGAGATTTCCAGGCGCCGGTGCAGACGACGCAGATACCGTGGATTCTGACAGTTGAGCGAATAAGAACACTGCAGTTCGTAATGCCGGAATCCGATGGTGTACACAGGGGCATTACAGAGGGATTATGAAAGATTAAATATGATGACATTACAGGAATTTTTGGAAAAACAATTTGATGAAAACCTGATGCTTGCAGTCTTAAGCGGCCAGCGGAGCAAGGAAAAAGAGGCTCCTTCCAAGGTGCGGATCCGCCAGATAGAACTGAAAGGCAGCGTCTGTTATCAGGCATCCTCCACGGTGGGAACCAAGGTCCTTCACTCCAATTACAGCAGAGAAGAAGTGATCGCATATGTGGAACAGAGTCTTCAGGAGGGTGGATTTTCCCAGCTGCAGGTGCAGGGAAGATGCAAAGATGGCAGTGTTCTTGTCAGCAAAAAGGGTAAAGTAACTGTCAAAGTGAAAGAGCATCAGGCGAAAGAGCCTGTTCAGATTCTGACACACAATCGTGTGAAACAGTATATATTGAAGGAAGGAACTCCGGTTCCATTCCTGGTGGATCTGGGAGTTATGAATAAAGAAGGAAAGATCCATCGTCCGGCTTATGACAAGTTCAAACAGATCAACCGTTTCCTGGAGTTTATTGAGGATATTCTTCCGGCATTGTCCAGGGAGCGGGAGGTCACGATCCTGGATTTTGGATGTGGCAAATCATATCTGACATTTGCCATGTATTATTATCTGAAGGAACTCAAAAAATATGACGTTCATATCATTGGGTTGGACCTGAAGGAAGATGTGATCCGGAAATGCAATGGACTGGCAGAAAAATACGGATATGAGAAACTGCATTTTCTGTGTGGTGATATTGCGGAATATGAAGGTGTGCAGAAAGTAGATATGGTGGTAACGCTCCATGCATGTGACAAAGCAACCGATTATGCACTTGCCAAAGCGGTTGAGTGGGATGCGAAGGTGATACTGTCTGTTCCATGCTGTCAGCATGAACTGAATGACCAGATTCAGAATAAACTGCTTTCTCCGGTGCTGAAATATGGACTTCTGAAGGAAAGAATGTCTGCACTTCTTACAGACGGAATCCGTGCAGAACTTCTGGAATCGAAGGGATACAGTACGCAGATTCTGGAATTTATTGATATGGAACATACACCGAAGAATCTCCTGATCCGGGCAGTAAAGACAGGCAGATCCCGTTCGGGTGAAGCTTTGAAAGAGATGACGGATGCCATTCATGGCCATCTGACGCTGGAAAAACTTCTCTATCCGGATGGATTTGATGCGAAGGAGGGAGTATGAGAACCATAACAAGATTTTTGAGAAGGTTTTTAATACTTCTGATCGTGTTTGTAATGGGAGTAGCGGGAACTGCTTTTCTCATGAATAATGAGACGACGGATGATCGTTCCGATATGAATAATCCGACGTTGCCGGAAGTAATGGTGGATTTTAACGGTACGCTGGCAAACAGAATGTATGGATATCGCCAGCCGATGGAAGCAGATTTTGTCCGCGACAGTGTAACACCGCTGGATACAACAAAGAAACTTACGATCGCCGTTAATCCTTATGAGGAAAAAATCAAAAGTCTGTCCTATGAAGTGCGTACTTCGGATGGAACCAAGATCGTTGAGAATCGTAAGGTCAAGAGCCTTGACAGCTCAGGATCTGACGGATATCTGCGTGCACAGATCGAGATCAGTTCCGGTCTTTTGATGAATCAGGAGTATTCCCTTCAGATCTCACTGGATACCAGTGACGGAGAAGCGTATTATTACACAAGAGTAGTTTCCAGGTCTTCGACGAATACGGAGGATTATGTGAAGTTTGCTTCCAGCTTTGCACAGATGTGCATGGATAAAAACGCTGCAGACGGACTCGCGGCTTATCTGGAATCTGAAGAATCTTCTTCAACAAATTTTAAAGCTGTGACGATACAGTCACCACTTTCTACGATCAGCTGGGGAAATTTAAGCCCGCAGATATCCAAGAAAGGCATCCCGGTCATTAAAGAGATCAATGAGACGACGGCAAGTATTTCGCTGGAATATGAGATAAAGGCAGCCAACGAAAACGGTGGTGCAGAGTATTACAATGTAACGGATTTTTACCGGCTTCGCTATACGGATACCAGAATTATGCTGTTGGATTTTCAGCGAAGCGCAGATCAGGTATTTGATCCTCAGCAGACAGTGATCACAGATGATGGGCTGCTTCTTGGAGTCCGGGACAAAAATGTCACGATGCTTTCCAATGAAGATGGCAGTGTGACTGCTTTTACGCAGGAAGGTGCCTTGTGGACTTATGCACCGGATACCGGCAAATTTGTAGATATCTTTGATTTCCGCAGAAAATCAAATGGAGATTTTCGTGACTCCAGAATAGAACATGATATCAAGCTGCTGGGCATTAATGACAGTGGGGATCTGGATTTCATGGTTTATGGTTATATGAACCGCGGAACATATGAAGGATATTGTGGCGTTGGAATCTACCATTATGACCATGATCAGAATGTTGTAGAGGAACGTGTGTTTATTCCAACGTCAGAATCATTTGAATTCCTGAAATCAGACCTTGGAACGCTGAGCTATGTGAATAAAGATAATCAGCTGTTTCTTTTGCTTGCAGGCAAGCTTTATCAGATCAATATTGATGAAAGCAGCTATGATGTGCTTGCAGATAATATTGATGGAAATCAGTTTGCGGTTTCGGCTACCAATGCACATGCAGCATGGCGGATCAGCGACGGGGATCAGGCTGGTCAGGTAAAATTCATCGATTTTGACACACTGGAAACAAGAAACGATACACCGAATGCAGGACAGAGCCTTCGTGTGCTGGGATTTATGAATGAAGATGTGATCTATGGAATCGTTTTGGACGGTGACAGTCTTACAGATGAAAACGGACATACTACAGATGGAATTACTTTAATTAGAATTGAAGGTTTTGACGGAACTGTCAAAAAGGAGTATCATCAGGATGGATATTATATTACAGATGTGACGGTCGGAAGTACCCTTATGCAGTTTAATCTTTCTGAAAAAACTGGAAGCTCTTATACTGTGAAAAATAAGGACAACATCATGAATAATCAGGCAGCGGCAGCAAAGGTTGTTTCTGCTGAACAGAGCAGTACAACCCGCCAGGGCGTGATCGTCAAGCTGGCATTTGACAACAAACCGGAAACAGACGAACCGTTGATTCTTACTGCAAAGATGAAAAATACAGGGGAAAAAACAGTTCAACTGGATGTTGACAAGAGTCAGATCAGTAATATTTATTATGTATATGCAAAGGGCGGACTGGATAGTACGTGGACAGATCCGGCACAGGCAATTCTCCATGCAGACAGTCTGACAGGTGTGGTTCTGAACCGGGCACAGCAATATGTATGGGAACGTGGAAATATGAAAACACAGCTGACGCTGAATACAGAGGATGTTCCGGAGATCATTCGAAGTGGTTCCTGGGACAAAGACGTTCTGCAGCAGGGACTGGGAGATTCAGGAACGGTGATCGACCTTACCGGATGCAGTTTGGAAAATGTACTCTATGAAATCAGTGCACAGCGTGCGGTTATAGCCAAGACCGGTGCAGATTCCAGTGTAGTGATCGTTGGATACGATCAGTACAATACCTGGCTTCTTGATCCGGCAACAGGCGAAGTAAGTCCTTACGGAATGAACGACAGTACAGCGTTATTCCAGGCAGCAGGAAATGTCTTTATTTCCTATCTTGATAACCAAAAATAAATTTAACAGGGGGACAGGCTTATGTTAAGCAAAAGCATCACGAAACTTGTACAGTATGGAATGGAAACAGGGCTGGTACCGGAGTGTGAAAAAAATTACACCATCAATCTTCTTCTGGATGTATTTCATGAAGACGAATATGTAGAACCGGAAGAGAGCTTTTCTGATGTAGATCTGGAAGAAACTTTAAATGAACTTCTGGATGAAGCCGTAAAGAGAGGTCTGATCGAAGATAGTGTTGTGTATCGTGATCTTTTTGATACAAGACTGATGAATTGTCTGATGCCGCGTCCGGCGCAGGTTCAGAAAGAATTCTGGGATAAGTATCAGAACAGTCCGCAGGAAGCTACCGATTACTTCTATAAATTAAGCCAGGACAGCAACTATATTCGCCGCTATCGTGTAAAGAAAGATCAGAAATGGAAAGTAGACAGCCCGTATGGCGAAATTGATATTACCATTAATCTTTCCAAACCGGAAAAAGATCCAAAAGCGATCGCAGCAGCAAAAAATGCGAAAGCAAGCAGCTATCCAAAATGTCTCCTTTGTCCGGAGAATGAAGGATATGCAGGTCGTGTCAATCATCCGGCAAGACAGAATCACAGAATCATTCCGATCACGATCAACGATACACCATGGGGCTTCCAGTATTCTCCATATGTATATTACAATGAGCATTGCATCGTGTTCAACAGCAAGCATACTCCGATGAAGATTGAGAGAAACACCTTTATCAAACTGTTTGATTTCGTAAAACTGTTTCCTCATTATTTCCTGGGATCCAATGCAGATCTTCCGATCGTTGGTGGTTCTATCTTAAGTCATGATCATTTCCAGGGCGGACATTATACATTTGCAATGGCAAAAGCTCCGATTGAGAAGCATGTGACGATTCCGGGATTTGAAGATGTGGAAGCCGGCATTGTCAAATGGCCGCTTTCCGTACTTCGTATCCGCCACAAAGATTCTGCGCGTCTGGTCGATCTGGCAACTCATGTACTGGAAGTATGGAGAGGATATACCGATGAAGCTGCATTTGTTTTTGCAGAGACAGACGGAGAACCGCACAACACGATCACACCGATCGCACGTAAAGCAGGCGATATGTTTGAACTGGATCTGACTCTGAGAAACAACATCACAACAGAGGAAAATCCGCTTGGTGTATATCATCCGCATGCAGAGTATCATCACATTAAGAAAGAAAATATCGGTCTGATCGAAGTTATGGGGCTGGCAGTTCTTCCGGCAAGACTGAAAGAAGAACTGGAACTTCTGGAAGAATACATTCTGGAAGGAAAAGATATCGCATCCAACGAAAAGATTGAGAAACATGCCGCATGGGCAGCTGAATTTCTTCCGAAATACAAGGATATCAACAAAGAGAATGTTCATGAAATCCTTCAGAAAGAAGTTGGTATTGTATTTACACATGTTCTGGAAGATGCTGGTGTTTACAAATGCACACCGGAAGGCAGAGAAGCATTTATGAGATTCATCGAATCATTATAAAAAAACACATAATATACAAAAGACAGGGACTTAAGGCGCAGAGCTTTGAGTCCCTGTCTGCATATAAAAAGCACAGACGGGACAGTAGCATATTACAGTCCGGAAACAGAACTGTGTTAAAATGACATTATAAGGTATGTTTGGAGAATGTGAAAACAGTGCGAAGGAAATTCCGGCAAAGGAGGCATGGAATGAAGCAAAAATATGTACTTACAGCAGTGGCGGTTGTGGCTGTCGGAGCGGTGGCATTGGGTACGGTCCCGATGTGGGAAGGGACGAATTCTGTGAAACAGGAGGAGACCAGAACGAGTATTATTGAGGATCCGGTAAATACAGAAACAGAAGGAACCGGTACGCCAACGCCTCTTCCGACGACGACCCCGGTTACTGGAATTTCTCATACGGACAGTTATGAAGATCTTTATGCCCGGGTAAAAGAATGGCAGAATAATTCTTCATACAGTAATGTTCAGCCCCGCATCATGACTGTTGAAGAGTCAGCAGATGCGGCAGGGACAGACTCGGCTGCTTCAAATTCCAGTATGGCGGCAACTATGCCGGAAGAACCGATTGACCAGGAATATGGCTTTGATCCATCATCAGAAGGTAAAGATTATTCTACGACCACCACACAGGAAGAACTGATTGATGAGGCAGATATCGTAAAAACAGATGGCAGCTGCATTTATGCCATGGACAGTAAAGGAACATTGCGTATTGCAGATGCAGCGTCCATGAAATTACTCTGTGAGATTAATGGAGAGAACAGCTCCGATTATAAGGAAATGTATGTGGATGGTAATTGCCTGCAGCTGATCTGTCAGCAGGAAGATTATATAACCTATAAAGGCAGTATAGATCTTCCGTCAGCAAATGCAGGTGGAGAAAAGAATACAGATGGAGTACGAACCAGTTATAGTATGCCGGTAACTACTGTGACAGTAGAAACCTATGATATCTCAGACAGGGAAAACCCCAAAAAGACAGGCGTTTATCATCAGGATGGAAGTTATCTTTCCTCTCGAAGAACTGATGGAAGAATGTATCTTTTTACATCATATACTCCGGAAGTCGGAGACAGCGCAGATCAGTTACAGTACTATGTGCCAAGGTGCGGAGAAGAGTATATTGCCTATGACCATATTTACCTTCCGACACCGGAAAAAGATTTTTCTTATAATGGCAGGATATATCTGGTAGCAGGGGCTGTCGCACAGGAGAATCCGGATCAGGCAACAGATGTTATGGCCGTTGTCAGCAGCGCAAATATTTTTTATGTCAGTGAAAATAATATCTATTCAGCAACAGAAATCTGGAATGACCGGGAAACTCGTACGGAAATTGTACGAATCGGCTACAGAGACGGGAAATTTACCGACGGGGCAGCAGGTTCTGTAGTGGGGGAACTTCACAACAATTTTTCCATGAACGAGGCAGATGACTGTCTTCGCATTGTAACCACTGTTGAAGGCTGGGATAAAGATTATAGTAATTTTTCCAGAAGTAATGGATTATATGTGCTGAATGAGAAACTCAAAACAATTGGAAAGATTGAAGATCTGGCAGAGGGAGAGCAGATAAAGGCTGCACGGTTTATGGGAGATACAGGATATTTTGTCACATATCGAAATACGGATCCTCTTTTTGCAGCAGATCTTTCTGATCCGAAGAACCCCAGGATTATGAGCGAACTGAATATTACCGGATTTTCTGAGTATCTGCATTTCTACGGAGAAAATCAATTGCTGGGGATCGGCTGGGAAACAGATCCGGATACAGGCAATGTGACGGGAATGAAATGTTCTATGTTTGATATTTCCGATCCATCAGATGTCAGAGAAACAGACCGTTTTATATTAAAGGATGTTTCATTTTGTGACGCGCTTTATAATTACCATGCGATTCTTGCAGCTCCGAAGAAAAGTCTGTTCGGGTTTGCTTATGGAATCTATGGAGATAACACTGATGTATATGACAGCAGTGAGAATTATTATTATGCACTGCTTTCCTATCATGATCAAAATGGATTTGAGCCGCAGATGTATCTGAATATCAATGACAGTGAACTTTTTGCAGGCTCCATGAGTTATCAGGATTATTGCAGAGTACGCGGCGTGTATATCGGAGATATGTTTTATCTGGTAACAGAGAAAGGAATTGTTTCTTATAATATACAGAAGGATTATGAACAGACCGGAACCCTTAAATGGGAAGCTTAAACGCAATAAAACCATGTTTCTCCTGTATTTACTCCTTGCAGTAATCCAACGAATAGTCTATACTAGAAAGCAATTGGATGAGAATGAAGACAGAGAGGTATAGATTATGAAGCTCACAACTGTAAAAGAAATTTATAAAAACAGAGAAGAATACCTGAATAGGGAAGTAACTGTAGGAGGATGGGTACGAAGCGTACGTGGTTCCAAGGCATTTGGTTTTATCGTACTTCATGATGGTACTTTTTTTGAGACACTGCAGGTTGTATATCACGACAATATGCCGAATTTTGCCGAGATCAGCAAGCTGAATGTAGGCGCTGCTATTATCGTCAGGGGAACTCTGGTTCCGACACCGGAAGCAAAACAGCCGTTTGAAATTCAGGCTGATGAAGTACAGGTAGAAGGCGCATCTGCACCGGATTATCCGCTTCAGAAGAAACGTCATACTCTGGAATACCTGAGAACCATGACACATTTGAGACCGAGAACAAACACTTTCCAGGCGGTATTTCGTGTACGTTCCCTTTGTGCATACGCGATCCACAAATTCTTCCAGGAAAGAGGTTTCGTATATGTACACACACCGCTGATCACAGGAAGTGACTGCGAGGGTGCGGGAGAGATGTTCCAGGTTACTACACTGGATATGAAGAATCCTCCGCTGAATGAAGACGGTACTGTAGATTACAGTCAGGATTTCTTCGGCAAAGAGACTAATCTTACAGTAAGTGGTCAGCTGAACGGTGAGACTTATGCACAGGCATTCCGTAATATTTATACATTCGGACCGACTTTCCGTGCAGAGAACTCCAATACAACACGTCATGCTGCTGAGTTCTGGATGATCGAGCCGGAATGTGCATTTGCCGATCTGAATGACAATATGGATCTTGCAGAGGACATGCTGAAATACGTGATCCGTTATGTGCTGGAGAATGCTCCGGAGGAGATGAACTTCTTCAATTCCTTTATCGACAAAGGACTTCTGGATCGCCTGAACCATGTAGTGGATTCTGAGTTTGGTCATGTGACTTATACAGAAGCAATTGAACTTCTGGAGAAAAACAATGACAAATTCGATTACAAAGTATTCTGGGGATGCGACCTTCAGACAGAGCATGAGCGTTATCTGACAGAAGAAATCTTCAAGAAACCTGTATTTGTGACAGATTATCCGAAGGAGATCAAGGCATTCTACATGAAACAGAACGAGGATGGCAAGACAGTTGCTGCCATGGACTGTCTGGTACCTGGAATCGGTGAAATCATTGGTGGAAGCCAGAGAGAGGATGATTACGATAAGCTGAAAGCACGTATGGATGAGCTGGGACTGAAAGCAGAAGACTATCAGTTCTATATGGATCTCCGTAAATATGGTTCCACACGTCATTCAGGATTTGGACTGGGATTTGAACGCTGCGTAATGTATCTGACAGGTATGGGCAATATCCGTGACGTAATTCCATTCCCAAGAACAGTTAACAACTGCGATTTATAATAAGGAGTAGTTTTTGCATGATTAGATTTATTCATCTTTCAGATGTACATCTGGGGGCAGTCCCTGACCGGGGCTGTCCGTGGAGTCATGAGAGGGAAGAAGAAATCTGGGAAACATTCCGCCGGGTCATTGTGGGTATCCGCAAGAATCCGGTGGATTTGTTGTTTATAGCCGGTGACCTTTTTCATCGTCAGCCTCTTCTCAGGGAACTGAGAGAAGTTGACGATTTGTTTGCGTCTATACCGGATACCAGAGTTTTTCTGATGGCAGGAGATCATGACTACATAAAAGAAGATTCGTTTTACAGAAATTTTGTCTGGTCACGGAATGTAACCTTTTTTGACAGGGAACAGCAGTCCTGTGTGGAGATCGCGGACAAACAGATTTTTGTATATGGGCTGAGTTATGAGCATCCGGAGATCCGTACACCATTATATGATGAATGGAAACCTCAAAATAAGCCTGGCTTTCATGTGCTGCTCGCACATGGTGGTGAAGTCGGATATTGTCCGATGGATTTTACAAGACTGGCAGCAGCAGGATTTGATTATATAGCGCTTGGGCATTCTCATAAACCACATACAGTATGTCGCGATAAGATTGTCTATGCAGGTGCACTGGAACCACAGAATCGAAATGACGTCGGAAAGCATGGATATATAGAAGGGGAATTTGACGGGGAAACCGTTAAGCTGAAATTACGCCCCTTTGCACTTCGTTCTTATCAGAACCTGGTCCTTGCGGTAGATCAGAATACCACACAGTATGCATTGGAAGATATGCTTCGGAAGGAAGTTATGAAGCGGGGCGGAAGAAATATATATCGTCTGATCATTAAGGGAAAACTTTCTCCGGATAATGTCCTCCTGCCGGAACGCCTTCACGGACTGGGAAATATTGTGGAGATCATGGATGAATCAAGACCTGCGTATCAGCTGGAAAGCCTGTATCGCCAGTACAGGGGGACTCTGATCGGGGACTATATCAAAACTTTTTTAAAGAGAGATCTGACAGTGGAGAAAAAAGCACTCTACTATGGACTTCAGGCACTTTTGACTACAAAAGTCCTGACCAGTGACAGGAAAAGAATATGAAAATCAAGCAAATTGAAATTAAAGATTTTGGAAGTATTTACAGGCAGACGATTGCTTTTTCTCCGGACATGAATGTACTGTACACGGAGAAAGAACGAACAAGAAGAGAAATCCAGGCTTTTATAGAGAGTATGCTGTTTGGAAGGACGGATGTTCCTTATGCAGGGGTACTCTGGTTTGAGAGTGGCGGGCGCAACTACCGGCTGACACGAGATCTTCACAGAGAAGAACCTTACAGTGAACTTCTCTGTGAAGAGAGTGGAGAGCTTCTTGATGCGGACCATATCAGTGAGGAAAAAATGGCACTGGGTATCAGTGAAGCTGTATATGAGAATGCAATCTGTATTTCTCCATTGAAAGGTAATACCGGGGCAGAAATCGTACGTGAAGTGCAGAAGCAGATGACCGGCTTTCAGACAACGGGAGACTGCTCTGTGGATCTGGGTAAAACCTCCCAGAGGATCAAGATGACAAGAAAAGGTTACCAGGTGCAGGTGGAACGCCGCAAAAAGGCAGACCAGCTGGCAAAAGAAAAAATTTCCGCACAGATTAAAAGTATACGCAGAGAGATCCGTGATACTGAGGATCAGAAGAATCAGCTTGGAGAACAGGAAGATGCTCTTCGTATGAATGAAGAAAGTAACGGATATCATCTTCTTGACGAACGAATCGGGGCACTGGAAACAAGAAATCAGGCACAGATCGCGGGAATGTGTGTGACTGCATTTCTGGCGCTGGCAGGGGCGTTGCTTCTGGCGCTGGAGGCAGGAAGTACGATTCCGGCGGTACTGGTAGGAATTTCCGGTATTTTGGCGTTTATTGCAGAACTGAATTTTGAAATGCGTACAGTACGTGAACTGGAAAAACGTAAAAGAATGAAGTCCAGATGGATTACAAGACAGAATAAGCTGGAAGGCGGCCGCAGCAGTCTGGATGAAGAATTACGTGAAAAAAATATGGAACTTTCCAATCTGACAGAAGAACTTCGTGAAATGGAAGAGTATGCGTATCTGCCTCTGATGGAAGAAGTCGAGATTGATGCGCTGAATCTGGCAATGGATACGATCGATAAACTGTCGGAACAGATGTATCGTCAGACAGGAAACAGACTGGTGAGGACGATGTCGGAGACTCTCAGCGGAATTACCGGTGGTATCTGTCATGAACTGATGGTTGACGATGAATTTCATATCAGCGTTGATACAGGGAAAGAAGTACTGCCGATTGAAAATCTGCGTCTGATCATGGTTGAACAGATCTATCTTGCGATGAGACTGGCCGCAGGAGAACTCCTGTGTGGCGCAGAAAAGCTTCCGGTCATCTTTGATGAAATGTTCTGTGCTTTCGATCCGGAAAGGCTGAAAACAGCTGTTTTATGGCTTACAGAGTCTTCCGGTCGTCAAGTGATCATAAGTACAAGCAAAAAACAGGAATTGGATGTGTTGCAGAAAACAGGAATTTCTGTCAATGAGATTTCTTTATGATTGGGAAGAGAATAAAAAACACCCTGCATTTCCGCAGGGTGTTTTGCATTGTGCTGTGAAGAAGTGACAGGATTTATTTGTCATACTGAGCCATGTAATTATTGACGCATTTTTTGATTCTGTCTGCAGGGTTGAGCAGATGGCTGACAGACATATCATGATTCAGTGTATCAATGATCAGAGCGATATATTTACTCAGATCGCAGCTGATATAGTAGTCTCTTGCGAGAAGCTCCGGATCCTGATAAACAAGGTTTGTAGTAAGCAGTTTATCAAAGGTTCCTTTTGCGTATGCGGCGTCGAATTTTTCCATTCCCTCTGTGAAGAGTCCGAAAGTTGTGCAGATAAAGATCTTACCGGCACCACGTTTTTTCAGAAGAGATGCAATCTCCAGAATGCTGCTTCCTGAGGAAATCATATCATCGATCAGGATAACATCTTTGCCTTCAAGTTTTGGGCCAAGGAATTCATAGGCTGCGATTGGGTGACGGCCTTTAACTACTTTGGTGTAGTCGAGACGTCTGTAGTACATACCCATATCTACACCGAGAACGTTTGCAAGGTAGATCGCTCTGCGCATGCTTCCTTCGTCCGGGCTGATGATCATGAAGTGATCATTGTCAATATGAAGACCTTCTACATTATTGAGGAGAGCCTTGATGAACTGATAAGACGGCTGGATAGTTTCAAAACCATGCAGTGGAGTTGCGTTCTGTACACGTGAATCATGAGCATCGAATGTAATGATATTTTCTACGCCCATTTTTGTCAGTTCCTGGAGTGCGGATGCACAGTCAAGGGATTCACGTCCGATACGTTTGCTCTGGCGGCTCTCATAGAGATATGGCATGATGACATTGACTCTGCGGGCTTTGCCACCGACTGCAGCAATGGCACGTTTCAGATCCTGAAAATGATCATCAGGTGACATCATGTTGGTGTATCCGCTGATCGTGTAGTTGATACTGTGGTTGCAGACATCAACCATAACATAAATATCGTCACCACGTACGGATTCACTGATCTCGCCTTTTCCTTCACCGGAACCGAAACGAGGGGTTTTGACATTGATGATATAGGAATCACGCTGATATCCTTCAAAAGCGCAGGTGCCTAATTCAGGGTTCTCACGCTCTTTTCTCCATTTTACAAGCCATTCATTTACTTTTTCGCCAAGGGGGCGGCAGCTATCGAGGGGAATAAGCCCCAGCCTTCCTACAGGAAGTGTTGTCAGTTCCTTGTTGTTTAACTGTGCCATCGTTTATTTTCCTCCTAAAAATATTTTCTGTATTCGGATGTCTTTGCCGATAAGCTTCAGCATCTGGTAATTACTTGCTATCCGGGAAAAAGTTCTCTCGGAATAGGTGGCTGAAAAATCTTCAAGTTTCAGATTTGTAGATATGATCGTGGATTTACGACGGGAAATACGTTCGTTAATACACAAAAATAACTGCGAGGAGACAAAACTGTTGGTAAGCTCTGTCCCAAGATCATCTATGATCAGAAGATCACAGTCAAGGATAAAATCATCACCCGGGTCTGTTTCGGATTTTCTGGAAAAAGCTGTCTGAGCCAGACGGTCAAACAGATCAAATGCAGAAAAATATAGAACACAGTGTGCGGTTTTGAGAAGCTCGCTGGCAATACAGTGAGAGAGAAAGGTCTTGCCTACTCCGGTGCTGCCGTACAGAAACAGGTTCTGTGCGCGCTTGTCAAAATCATCTACAAAGTTCCGGGCAGTATCATAAGCCCGTTTTGCTGTTTCGCGGGCTGTTAATCCGGTTGCTTCGTTCTTCATTGTATCAGAATACCAGTCAAAAGAAAAGTGTTCAAAGTTCTCTTTTTTGAGAATCTCTTTCAGATTTGACTGTGTGTACAGTAATTCGACCTCGGATTTTTTGAAACAGGAACATTTTTGTCCGTCAACATAGCCAGTATCCTGACAGAGTGGACAGAAATAATGAGGTTCCAGATAATCATCAGAAAATCCGTTGCTGCGAAGAAGTGTACGGCGTTCCTGAGCCAGAGCGGCCACGTCTTTTTTGAGATCTTCTACAGTATCGGATTCGCCCTGCAGAAGAGAACGGGCTTTTCTGGCACTCAAGGCTGCAACCTCCTGATCAATCTCCAGCAGGCGTGGAACACGGATAAATGCTTCTTTGCGGCGTTCTTCCAGATCATGCTGCACCTGAGACTGACGCCGGCTGTATTCTCTCATAATAATATCATACTGAAAATTCTGTAAAGCCACGGTACTCTCCTTTACTGGGTTACTGTTCACTTCGTTCACGGTAACTTTACTGATTCAATAGATGCTTCTCATATTCGTCGAAGTTGTATTCTCGCTGCTGGAAGTTATTGAAACGGTTATTGGAAGGCTGTGCAGGTTTGGAGGATGCTGCTTTCCGGTCCTGACGGCGTTTCTTGTGTTCGGTATCCAGAGTATGGATGTCATCGATCGTATGTACATCTTTCTTTTTCCAGCCTTCCAGAATCTTGTCTGTATACTGGAAGCTGGCCTGACCTGTCTGAAGGACAGTACGGTTGCAGGCTTCCTGGATGACCTCCATGGAAAAGCCATAGGTTCGAAGCCAGGTGTCCATCAGTGTGATCTCTGTCTCTACGGGATTGCGGTTGGTGATTCCGAGAGCCTTGAGAATAGAAAAATAGTCTTTATTATATCGGGAGCCGGACTGCTTGGCTTCTTCCACAGAGGTAATCCCCTCCTCAGCCCAGGCAAGAGCCACCTTCTCGATGTAGCGGATGCTCTTGTGATTGTGGCCCACGCAATATTCAATCAGATATTCGATCAGGTCAGCAGACATGCCAAGGCCATCATAGAAGAAAAGCATCTTTTGAATTTCTGTAGGTGAAAGTGTTTTGCCAAGATATTGTTCGGCTACATAAAGAAGCTGGATGATATCTTCGTTTTGTTTCAGTTCATTTACACGGTCCGGAGTAAGTGCTTCTGTACGGACAACAGGCTGGTCCTTCGGCTGTTCGGAAGTAACGGAAATCTCATCCTGCACGGCATCCGTCGGACAGGAAGAAGCTACAGGAGTGAGAAGAGAAATTCCGCAAAGCTTATTATTGTCTGTGAAATCAAGAGTAAGAAGCTGCTGTTTGGCCCAGTATTTCAGTGCACGGAGAATATCTCTCTCGGTGCAGAGAAGACGGTCTGCCATCTGCTCCAGACTGAAAGAAACCGGAGCACTGGAAAGTGCACGCAAAAGGTAGATATATACTTTTACAAACTCTCCATTAGCTTCCGGCATATAATTATCAATAAATGTGTTCGATAAGATCGTAACCTCCGGGAGGGAGGCATTATGTAATGTGATCATTGCCATGAAATATCGCTCACTTTCCGATGCTGTTCATTTCATCAGGATATTACCTGTGAACAGTTATGACTTTTCCGCAATAATGCGGCTGTTTTGGAACACTTGGATTATAGCACAACATTTTTCAAATGAGAATAGGCGATTTTTCTACAAAGGATTTCCACAAATGAATGTGGATAATGTGGATAATGTGGAAAGTACATGGAGGATAAAATTATGTGCAACCGCGAAAAATGGCGAAATTTCGTATATTATCGCAAAAAATATGAAAAATCGACAAAATATTATGTGAACCAGTTTTGCATAAAAAATCCACATGCCATACGCATATAAAAATGTGTATAAACATGTGGATAATGTGGATAACTTATTTGCCAAGGAGCTGTTCGCCAATATTTACAACGTCTCCGGCGCCCATAGTTATCAACAGGTCGCCCTGTGTACAATTTTCTAATAAAAAGTTTTCAATCTCGTCGAAGGTCGGGAAGTATTCACATGGAGTACCGAGTTCGACGATTTTTTCCTGCAGATTTCTGGAAGAAATGCCAAGATTATCCGTTTCACGTGCAGCATAGATATCAGCCAGTACGACGTGATCTGCAAGGGTAAGAGCTTTGGCAAATTCCGGAAGAAGGGCTTTGGTACGTGTATAAGTATGAGGCTGGAATACACACCAGATCTTCTTATGTGGATAATTTTTGGCTGCGTGAAGGGTGGCTTCAATCTCTGTCGGATGATGCGCATAATCATCAATGATCGTTACATCGCCAATTTTGCCTTTATACTGGAATCTGCGGTCTGTACCGCCGAAATCTTTCAGACCATCAAAGATCACTTCTGTAGACAGGTCAAGAAGCTGTCCTGCAGCGATAGATGCCAGAGCATTGGATACATTGTGAATGCCAGGCACTTTCAGAGAACATGTGCCCAGGTCTTCTCCGTTGTGAAGAACATGGAAGGTTGCATGGCCAAGTTCGTCATAAGTAATGTCTGTGGCTGTGTATTCAGCATCGTGTTCCAGACCGTAGGTGATCACTTTACATGGAAGATTTTCTGTGATCATTTCGTATTTTGGTGTATCTGCATTAATGATGAGTGCACCTTCTGCCGGGAGAAGTTCTGCAAATTTGCGGAAGGAATGACGGATATCATCAATATCTTTGAAGAAATCAAGATGATCCGCATCAATATTCAGAATGATCCCGATAGTTGGGAAAAAGCTCAGGAAGCTGTTGGTGTATTCGCATGCTTCTGTCAGGAAGGTTTCAGACTGTCCAACACGGATATTACCGCCGATTGCAGGCAGGATACCGCCTACACTGATGGTCGGGTCACATTCACCTTTGAGAAGAATGTGAGAAAGCATGGATGTGGTCGTGGTTTTGCCATGTGTTCCGGCAACTGCGATGGAAGTATCATAGTTGCGCATGATCTGACCAAGAAGCTGCGCTCTGGTCAGCATCGGAATGCCTTTTTCTTTTGCACATGCAAATTCCGGGTTATCCGGGTGAATAGCTGCTGTATAGACAACCACCTGAACAGAATCGGAAATATTGGAGGCGCGCTGACCATAGTAAATTTTCGCGCCTTTGCTTTCCAGAAGACTGGTCAGAGGGCTTTTTTTGGAATCAGAACCGGAAATTGTAAAACCTTCTTCAAGAAGAATTTCAGCCAGTCCACTCATACTGATGCCGCCGATACCAATGAAATGGATGGAGAGCGGTTTATGAAAGTCTATCTGATACATAATAAAAATCTCCTTATCTTTAATGTTTTTATTATACCTCTGTCAGATAAAAATGAAAAGTGTTACTTTTTATGAGAACAATGTGCAAATGTACTAATATAATAGAAAAATAATTGTGCAAAACACACATAAAAAGTACTGCATTGTTTTTCTGAAGTAAAAAAAACGTGTGCAAAAAATATAAAAAACAGAAGAAAAAATCAAAAAAATTGTAAACTATGTTCACGGATGCGAAAAAGTATGATATAATGGAAAATCATAACATACAAGAGGTGATTGCGAGATGATGAAAAAAGAAATGATCGCCATGCTTCTGGCGGGTGGTCAGGGCAGCAGACTGGGAGTACTGACACAAAAGGTTGCGAAACCTGCAGTCGCTTTTGGCGGTAAATACCGCATTATTGATTTTCCATTAAGTAACTGTATTAATTCTGGTATTGACACAGTTGGTGTACTGACACAGTATCAGCCGCTGCGTCTGAATACGCATATCGGAATTGGTATTCCGTGGGATCTGGATCGAAATGAGGGCGGAGTTACGGTACTTCCTCCATATGAGAAGAGTACAAACAGTGAATGGTATACAGGAACCGCTAATGCGATCTTTCAGAATCTGGATTACATGCAGCAGTACAATCCGGACTATGTATTGATTCTGTCAGGTGACCATATTTATAAAATGGATTATGAAGTGATGCTGAATTATCATAAGGCAAACAAGGCAGATGTCACGATTGCCTGTATGCCGGTTCCGATGGAGGAAGCCAGCCGCTTCGGCATCATGGTAACTGATGGATCAGGGCGTGTGACAGAATTTGAAGAGAAACCGGAGAAACCAAGCAGTAATCTTGCTTCCATGGGAATTTACATATTTAGCTGGCCGGTACTTAAAGAGGCACTGATCGCGCTGAAAGATCAGAGCAACTGTGATTTTGGAAAACATATTCTTCCTTATTGTAAAGAGAACGGACAGAGACTGTTCGCATATGAATACAATGGCTACTGGAAAGATGTGGGAACACTTGGATCTTACTGGGAGGCCAATATGGAGTTGATCGATATCATACCGGAGTTCAACCTTTATGAAGAATTCTGGAAGATCTACACCAAGGGTGATATCATTCCACCGCAGTATATTGCAGAAGATGCCGTGACAGACCAGTGCATTATCGGCGAAGGTGCGGAAATCTATGGCGAAGTTTATCATTCAGTGATCGGACCAAATGTAGTGATCGGTAAGGGCACTGTGGTACGTGATTCGATCATTATGAGAAATACAGTGATCGGAGAAGATTCCGTTCTGGATAAAGCAATCGTGGCAGAGAATGTTACGGTTGGCAATCATGTAACACTTGGATGTGGCGAAGAAGCAGAAAATGTGTTGAAGCCGGCTGTATATGCATTCGGACTTGCGACTGTGGGAGAACAGAGCGTAATTCCGGATAACGTTAAAATAGGAAGAAATACTGCAATATCCGGAGTGACAGCGACAGAAGATTATCCGGGAGGAATCCTGGAAAGTGGACAGATCATTAAAGCAAAGGATGGTGAGCAGGCATGAGAGCAATTGGAATTATTCTGGCCGGCGGAAATAACAACCGCATGAGAGAACTGTCGGACAAGAGGGCGATTGCAGCGATGCCTGTTGCAGGAAGTTATCGAAGCATCGATTTTGCCCTGAGCAACATGGCAAATTCCCATGTTCAGAAAGTTGCAGTTCTGACGCAGTACAATGCAAGATCGTTAAATGAACATTTGAGTTCCTCAAAATGGTGGGATTTTGGAAGAAAGCAGGGAGGTCTGTTTGTATTCACTCCTACGATTACCAAGAATAACAGCTTATGGTATCAGGGAACAGCAGATGCCATTTATCAGAATATTGATTTTTTGAAAAAGAGTCATGAACCTTATGCAATCATTGCATCCGGTGATTGTGTGTATAAGATGGACTATAATAAAGTCCTTGAATATCATATTGCGAAACGGGCAGATATTACAGTTGTCTGCACAACATGCCGGGACCAGAATGAGGTAGAGCGCTTTGGCGTGCTTCGTATGAATGACGATGGCAGAATTGTGGAGTTCGAAGAGAAACCGATCGTTTCTTCTTATAATACAATATCAACAGGTATTTACGTTGTAAGAAGAAGGCTGCTGATCGAACTGATCGAGCGGGCTGCACAGGAAGGCAGACATGATTTTGTAAATGACATCCTGATCCGTTACAAAAACCTGAAACGAATTTATGGTTATAAGACAGAGGATTACTGGAGTAATATTTCTGATGCAGAAGCTTATTATCGTACCAATATGGCATTTCTGCAGCCGGAGATCCGTAATTATTTCTTCAGACAGGAACCGGGAATCAAAACAAAGATCGACGATCTTCCGCCGGCCAAGTATAATCCTGGGGCAGAGGTGAAGAACAGTCTTGTTGCGAGTGGCTGCATTATCAATGGTACAGTAGAGAATTCAGTACTGTTCAAGAGTGTATATGTCGGCAATAATTGTGTGATAAGGAATTCAGTGATCCTTAATGATGTGTATATCGGAGATAACACTGTCATAGAGAATTGTATTGTTGAGAGCCGGGATACGATTCGGGCGAATTCCAGCTATAAAGGCGAAGACGGAAAAGTCAGGATCGTTGTTGAAAAAAATGAACGCTATGGATTATAATTGCTGAAGACAGCAGCTTGTAATCTGTAAAATAAAGAAATGCGTATGAAAATGAAAGGGGCAGGCACGATGAATATTACAGACGTACGTGTGAGAAAAGTTGCGAAGGAAGGAAAGATGAAGGCGGTCGTTTCGATTACGATTGATGAAGAATTTGTAGTTCATGATATCAAAGTAATTGAAGGCGAGAAGGGACTGTTTATTGCAATGCCGAGCCGCAAAGCTACAGATGGTGAATACAGAGACATTGCGCATCCGATCAATTCCCGTACCAGAGATAGGATCCAGACACTGATTCTTGAAAAGTATCAGGAAATGCTGGATGCAGAACCGGAAGAGGAACTGGAAGAAGCAGTTGAATAAATACAGTGGCTGCAGACAGATCAGCCGATTTTTGAATCTCTAAATAAGAAATAATAAGATCCGGGGACATGGGATAAATCCTGTGTTCCTGGATCTTTTATGTTTCTGGAAAAATATGTAAAAAATGAAATGATTCTGTAATAATTTAGAATTTTGGAGGCAAAATCTACTGGATTTCAGGGTATAAAAATGTGAAATGTTACATGAATGTTACAAAAATGAAATGAAAGTATTGATTATTTGTGAGAATGTGTTATACTTAACCTACAAAATATTTAAGAGGTGTTTTTATGAAGAGTAAGAAAGTTCTTTCACTGCTGCTGGCATGTGCAGTGACCGTATCTATGGGAACAACCGTATTTGCTTCCACAGAAGATCAGATTGCAGCCGCACAGGCACAGAAGCAGGAAGCACAGGCAGGACTTGCGCAGGCCCAGGCGAATATCAGCGGGCTGGAAAGCAAGAAACAGGAACTGGAGTCCTACCTTGCAGAACTGAATTCCCAATATAATGAACTTACAGACAGTATTTCACAGCTCAGCATTGAGGCTGCCGAGAAAGAAGAGGAGCTTAAGAATGTAAAGGCTCAGCTTGAAGTGGCAAAGCAGAATGCACAGGACCAGTACGAGGCAATGAAGATTCGTATCCAGTACATGTACGAGCATGGTGGAAGTACTATGCTTGAAATGCTCCTGTCATCTGACAATCTTTCTGATTTTATGAATCAGGCAAACAATGTGGCTACAATTTCTACATATGACAGAAACATGCTGAAGAAATATGAGGAGACACAGGAAGCAATCAAGACTCAGGAAACTCAGGTCGAAGAAGAGTCTGCTTCTATTGGAAATCTTCTTACAGAGAAAAGCTCTAAGCAGCAGGAAGTACAGAATCTGGTGGCATCGACCAGTGACAATATCAATTCCTATGTAAACCAGATCAGTGCAAGTCAGGAAGAAGCAGATGCTCTTATGGCTCAGGTGAACAGTGCAGACAGTAGTATTTCACAGCTGATGGAAGAGGCTGAACAGGAAAAAGCTGCCGAAGCTGCAGCGGCAGAAGCAGCAGCCGCACAGGAAACAGCAGAAGCTGCACAGGATGAAAATACAGATGAAGAAACAGATGAAGAAACAGATGTAGTGGATGAATCTGGATATACTTCAGAAGCACAGGATACTTCTTCCGGCAGTGAAGATACCACATATACAGAGGATACATCTTCAACGGACAGCAGTGATTACTCCGAAGATACATCTTCAGACAGTGCAACAGCTGAAGAGACGAGCAGTAGTTCTTCTGATACAAGTTCTTCAGAGACCAGCTCTTCCAGTCAGGGAACTTACCTTGGTAATTTTAAACTGACAGGATACTGTAACTGCGCACAGTGCTGCGGAACAGCCGGAAATGCAACCGCAAGTGGTACAACACCAGTGGCAGGACGTACTGTTGCAATGGCAGGGGTACCGTTTGGAACCAAACTTCTGATCAATGGAAATGTTTATACAGTAGAAGATCTCGGAACTCCTTATGGCCATGTTGACATTTACTGCAGCAGTCACAGTGAGGCACTGAGTTTTGGATTACAGTATGCGGATGTATACCAGTTAAATTAAATATAAGAATAATAAAAAGAGCTGTCTGATCTGACCAGACAGCTCTTTTTGACTGAAAATATATTGTTGAGTATCACAGATATGGAGTTCCTGGGATTTCCGGATAGCTGCCCATGCCGATCAGAAGTTCCAGTCCAACCTGACGGGCTTCCAGTACCGCTGCTTTAACAGCACTGGCATCGCCGGAGATACCGAGAATCACTTCGTTAGAGTGACTGGTTCCGATACTTGGCGTCATATAACAGGTGATATTTACAGCAGATGCTTTCATAGCGGTATCGGCCATTACAAGACCAATTGCAGCAGGAGATCCTGCCATGAAGCCGAAGGCCTCGCCTGGTACGGCATGAAATGCTTTCTGCAGTGCAGCTCCCGCGCTTGCGGAATAAGTGAATTCCAGATGACCGGATTCGCTGATATAAAGCTCCCCTGCATTTTTCTTTGTAAGTTCGAGGCCAAGCTCGATTGCATGACGTACATCTGAAACATCATTGCCGCCGATTACAATATAGTTTCCATGACCACCCCAACCTTTGGTGTCTCGTGGAAATTCAATGGAAAGAACTTCGGTGTTGGTTGCTTTTACGGCATCATCGATTGCTGTGATCTGTCCGGCAGCACCGGTTCGGGAACTGAAAAGTCCAAGGGCGTGGTATTTCATTCCAACATTCATTTCTTTTAATAATGTATCATCAATACCGGAAATCACCAGTCCGATCGTATCCAGGACGGTTGTTCCGACAAATTCTGTTCTTGTACAGTGCGTACTGATACTTTTTACATCGATCATAAGAAGACTCCTGTTTCGTCTGCTTGGGGCAGACGTTTTTTCTTTATGCTTGTTAAATAAATATCCTATTTATAAATATAATCTATTTTATGCTTACTTGCAAGAGAAAGAATGCGCCAGGCCACGCTGAATAAGCTGACTGGGATTCGTGACTAAATTCGTGACCGTTGATTTCACGCCCATTTTCCGGAATTTCTTTTTAAACGCAAAAAAACACCGAAACTCTTGATTTTCAAGAATTTCGGCGCCCCTGCCAAGTAGTCGAAGTGACAGGATTTGAACCTGCGGCCTCTGCGTCCCGAACGCAGCGCTCTACCAAACT